>Ga0256845_1001084_pt1 | contig 23033 bp, 18 predicted proteins | sample RiftiametaG_FD_189101 | JGI IMG/M metagenome (GOLD analysis project Ga0256845, IMG submission 189101) | Tube worm associated microbial communities from hydrothermal vent at the East Pacific Rise, Pacific Ocean - Riftia | ecosystem: Host-associated > Annelida > Integument > Unclassified ... | reverse complement strand
CTGTCCTCGGTGCCCTCGCCCTCGGAGCGCGGGTCCGGGTCTGAACAGGCGAAGCTGAGCGAAGCTGCGACTGCAACGACTGCGACATCCAGTGTCTTCATAGCCCGACTCTACGATCGCTGGAGTTCGCGACGCCAGGCATAGCGACGACAGATCGATGAAGAAACAGAAAAAAGAATGTGAACAATGGCGCCCGCTAGAGTGGGCGGATAGCTACCAACTCGGTGTCCCCCTGCTTCGGGGTCGGCAGCCTGTGGTCGACCGCTGAGGGCCTCTCGCTCGGATTTTCATCGAGGCCGCGTCGCTGAAACTGGTAGCAAGCCCGTTACAACGGCGTTCCGCGCCTGGCACTCGATGGACTATTCGGCGAGACGGGGCGATGGGTGATGCCCCAGGCTGGCGGCTGGCTCACCTCATTGTCGGTGCGCATTGGGCCGCACGTCAGCCCTGTCCCTGGGCGCCCTGATCGTCGGGACAGCGCTCGAGCACCAGCATGGTGAAGCCGTGGGCGTGGCGTTCGTCGGCGTTGTGATGGACGGCCTCGACGGTGGTCCACAGGGTGGGGTCGATGATCGGGAAGCGTGTGTCGCCGTCGACGATCGCGTGGACCCGGGTCAGGTAGATGCGCTGGGCGAGGGGCAGGGCCTCTCGATACAGGCGCGTCCCACCGATCACGAAGGCCTCCTGTTCCCCGTTGGCGCGAGCCAGGGCCAGGCCCTCCTCGAGCGAGTGGACCACGTGCCCACCCTCGGCCTGGTAGTCGGGCTGCGCGCTCACGATCACGTTTGTGCGTCGGGACAGGGCTCGCCCTCCTCGGGACTCCCAGGTCCGCCGACCCATGATCACGTGGTGTCCCTTGGTCGTCCGCTTGAAGTGGCGAAAGTCGTCGGGGAGGTGCCAGGGGAGATCGTTGTCCCGGCCGATGATGCCGTTCTCCGAGGCGGCGCTGATCAGGGCGATACGCATGAGAGGCTCCGAGTTCAGACGGCGACCGGGGCCGCGATCCGAGGGTGTGGGTCGTAGCCCCGCAGCTCGAAGTCCGAGTATTCGAACTCGAACAGGGACGCGGGGGTGCGGGCGATGTGCATGGTCGGCGCGGCTCGGGGGGCGCGGCCGAGCTGGAGGCGGGCCTGCTCGAGGTGGTTGAGGTAGAGGTGGGCGTCGCCGAAAGTGTGTACAAAGTCGCCGGGTGCGAGGCCGACGATCTTCGCCAGCATCATGGTCAGCAGGGCGTAGCTGGCGATGTTGAAGGGCACCCCCAAGAACAGGTCGGCGCTGCGCTGATAGAGCTGGCAGCTGAGCTTGCCGTCGGCGACGTAGAACTGAAACAGGCAGTGGCAGGGGGCGAGCGCCATGTCGGGCAGGTCGGCCACATTCCAGGCGCTGACCACCATGCGCCGTGAGTCTGGATTGGTGCGCAGGGTCTCGACCAGCTCGCGCATTTGATCGATGGTCCGGCCCGGCTCGGACGCCCGGCGGTCGGGCCAGGACCGCCACTGGGCGCCGTAGATCGGACCCAGGTCTCCGGCCTCGTCGGCCCACTCATCCCAGATCCGAACCTTGTTGGCGCGGAGGTAGGCGACGTTGGTCTCGCCCCGGAGAAACCACAGCAGCTCGTGGATGATGGACCGGAGGTGGACTCGCTTGGTGGTGACCAACGGGAAGCCCTCGCTGAGGTCGAAGCGGAGCTGCGCCCCGAACAGGCTCTTGGTGCCCACGCCCGTCCGGTCCGCCTTTTGGGTCCCGGTCTCCAGGACCCGGCTCACGAGCTCGAGGTAGGTGCGCACGACCGGAGCCTACAGAGGACCGGCCCAGGGTCCAGGGGTTCGAATGCCCAGGAAACCATGTGCGTTGGCCTTCTCAAACCTAACTTTACATACTTTTTTTCATCATGTAGTTGATTTAGCTATGAAAACCTTCGTTCAGTCCCCTGCTCCAGGATCGGACTTTCAGCTCGCCTCGACGGCGATTCGCGTTGTTCACGCGATGCCCAGAGGTTTGTTCGGGGCCGCCATCTGGCTGGGGCTCGGCGCCTGTGGTCCGGCTGGGCCCGACGGCACGGGGAACGGGCAGAGCGACCAGGGGGAGGAGCAGAGCGATCAGGGGGAGGAGCAGAGCAATCAGGGCGATGAACTGGCGACGGCCGACGGCGCGGTCGACGACACGGAGGAAGACGGGAGTGACGACGGAGATGAAGACGGTAGTGTGCTGGGTTTCGTCTCCGATTTCGACCTGACCGCCGAGGAGCCGTGTGACCAGTACGCCCAGGACTGCCCCGAGGGCGAGAAGTGTGTGCCCTACAGCAGCTCCGGTGGCGGCTTCGACGACCTCCGCTGCGTCCCCGTGTTGGGAGATCAGGCCCCTGGCGAGGTCTGTGAGTACGACGATCGGTCATCGGCAACCGACGATTGCAACGCGACCAGCTACTGCTGGTATGTGGAGGACCACGTCGGGGAGTGTGTGGCCCTGTGTCTGGGTGCCCCAGACGACCCGGAGTGTCCGCCCGGCAGCAATTGCAAGTTCACCGCCGAGGATGTTTACTCGCTGTGTATCCCCAACTGCGATCCCTTGGCTCAAGATTGCGGGGAGGATCTGGGGTGTTTCTGGACCGGTATCGGTACTACCTTCGACTGCAACTTCAGGACCGAGGACACGCCTGTGGGTGAGTACTGCGGGGTCCCCAACGACTGCGCGCCGGGTTTGGTGTGTCTGGAGAACGAGTTGCTCCCTGAGTGTGAGGACGGGAACTGGAGCTGTTGCACCGCTTTTTGTGACCTCGCGGAGGGGGATGCGGCCTGCGAGCAGGCGGTCCCGGGGACGGTCTGTACGCCATTTGTCGACGATCCCCCCGAGTCGGAGATCGTCGGTGTGTGTGTGCTGGAGAGCTGACCAGACGAACTCGGGTGCGCGAGTACCCCGGAAGCCGTGTGGTGTGGACCATGAAAACTAACTTTACATACTTTTGTTCGTCGTGTAGATGATTTAACTATGAAAGCTGCCGGCCTTTTCTTCGTTGTGAGCTCGGGTTCGCAGCCGACCGCGCCCTCGGTTCGCCTTGTTCGCGCGGCCGCCGGAGGCCTGTTCGGGGTCGCCATCTGCCTGGGTCTCGGCGCCTGTGGTCCGGGTGGCTCGGCTGATGAGCAGGGGGAGCAGGACGACGAGCTGGGGACGGCCGACGACGAGCTGGGGACGGCCGATGACGCGGCCGATGCCGATGACACGGACGAAGGCGGGAGCGACGACGGGGACGACAGCAGCGACGGCGGAATCATCCCCCAAACCGACATGGCCGCCGCGGTGCCGTGTGACCACTACGCCCAGGACTGCCCCGAGGGCGAGAAGTGTGTGCCCTACAGCAGCTCCGGTGGCGGCTTCGACGACCTCCGCTGCGTCCCCGTGTTGGGGGATCAGGCCCCCGGCGAGCTCTGTGAGTACGACAGTATCTTCTCGGCGAACGACGACTGCGACGCGACCAGCTACTGCTGGTATGTGGAGGACCACGTCGGAGAGTGTGTGGCCCTGTGTCTGGGTAGCCCAGACGACCCAGAGTGTCCGCCAGGCAGCAATTGCAAGGTCACCGCCGAGGATGTTCTCGCGCTGTGTATTCCCAGCTGCGATCCCTTGGCTCAAGATTGTGGGGAGGGCATGGGCTGCTACTGGGCCGGCGGTACCTTCGAATGTGTAGAAACTGCCGAGGCCAAGCCCCTGGGCGAGCCCTGCAATTTCATCAATTCATGTGCACCAGGCTCGAGCTGTGTGTCGGCAGAGTCGCTCCCTGAGTGTGATGGCTGGTCCTGCTGCACCCTCTTCTGCGACCTTGCACAGGGGGATGGGGCCTGCGAGCAGGCGATCCTGGGGACCGTCTGCGTGGCCTTTTTTGATGACCCCCTCGATCCGGACGACATCGACGTCGGTCAATGTCTGCTGGCTCCATGACCCGGAGCCCTTGGGAAAGTCATCGATGGTAGGCATGAGTATGAACGTGAATATCGGATCGTCACAAAGAACGGCGCGGCTGTCGCTGTGTGGGCGACCAGCGACCACCGACAGCGGTCGGCTCGTCTCCACAGTGCTGGGTGCGGCGATGTTGTTGGGCGTGGCGGGCTGCGGACCCGGGAGCTCGAGCGACGCCGGATCGACCCGGACCGACGAGCACGCCGACGAGCACGCCGACGAACTGGGTGACGAACTGGGCACGAGCGAGAGCGAGAGCGGCGAGAGTGAGAGTGGTGAGAGTGAGAGCAGCGAGGACGAAAACGACTGGCTCGGGTCCTCGGACATGCTCCCCGACGACTCTCCCTGCGACTCTTTTGTTCAAGATTGCCCGGACGGGGAGAAGTGTGTGCCCTACAGCAGCACCGACACCGAGTTCAATTCGCTGCGCTGCGTACCCGTGTCGGGAGACCAGGCCGCGGGCGAGGCCTGCCACTACGATGGGCCATTTCAGGCGACCGACGACTGCGACGCGCTCGGCTACTGCTGGTACGTGGAGGAGGACAGCGGCGTGTGTCTGACCCTGTGCCTGGGGAGCCCCGAGAGCCCCGAGTGTCCGCCGGCGACGACCTGCTCGATGGGGGCGGCGTGGGTCGTGCATCTATGCATTCCCCACTGCGATCCCCTGGCCCAAAGCTGCGCGGAGGGCTCGGGTTGCTACTGGCATGAAAACAGCTTCCAGTGTGTCGCTAGGGGCGAGGACAAGACCGTGGGGGAAGACTGCGAGTTCGAAAATTCCTGTGAGCCGGGCCTGTTCTGTGTCGATGGGCCGGTCGTGCCCGGGTGCGAGGGCGGGGCCTGCTGCGCCCCCTACTGCGACCTCGAGCAGGGCGACGGGCCTTGCGAGGGCGCCCTGCCCGGGACGGTCTGCGCGGCGTTCTTCACGGAGGATGCCCCACCCCAGTGGGCCAATGTCGGCGTATGTGTTCTGGAGTCGTAGTGTGAATTCGTCACGACAACCCGCGCGATTCGACGCAGCGATCACGTGGAAAAATGGGCTCGTGTCCAGCGTCTTTGGGGCGGCGATCTGGCTGGGCATGGCCGGCTGCGGGTCGGCGAACTCGAGCGACGCGGGGTCGACCCAGGACGACGAACAGACCGATGGACAGACCGATGAACTGGACACGACAGAGATCGGTGAGGGCGAGAGTGACGACTTCATAGCGACTGCGGACATGCCCTACCACTCTCCCTGCGACCCCTTCATGCAAGATTGCCCCGATGGGGAGAAGTGCGTACCTACCGTCATCGGTACCGGCCACTTCAATGCGCTGCGCTGTGTCCCCGTGCTGGGTGACCAGGGCGTGGGCGAGGCGTGTCACTACTACGGGCCCGAGGAGTCCACCGACGACTGCGACGCGCTCAGCCACTGCTGGTTCTCGCAAGACGAGATCGGCGAGTGTCTGGCGCTGTGTCTGGGGAGCGCCGACGACCCCGAGTGTCCGCCGGCGTCGGATTGCTCGATCACGGGGGATGGCTCCGTGAATCTATGCATTCCTCACTGCGATCCCCTGGCCCAAGATTGTGCCGAGGGCTTGGGCTGTTTCTGGACCGGATACAATTTTGGGTGCTCTCTCCGAGAGCAAGACAAGGAGCTGGGGGAACCTTGCGACCTCATCAAATCGTGTGAGCCGGGCCTGCTGTGTGTGGGCCAGGCGTCGATGCCCGAATGTGAGAGCGCGGGCTGCTGCTCCTCCTACTGCGACCTCGAGCTGGGTGACGGACCCTGTGCAGAGTTGCTGCCAGGAACCGTCTGTGCGCAGGTGTTCTGGGAGGACCCGCCGCCCCAGTGGGCGAGCGTGGGTGTGTGTGTCCTGGAGCCCTGATGCGAATCAGGACGATCTGAACGTGGTTGATATGAATATGAATATGAAATCTGAAACGGAGGGGCTGCTGGGGCCATGGGGGCTGGTCGGTCGAGTGGCTGTCGCAGTGAGCGGGCCGCTCGTCTCCAGCGTGCTGGGCGCGGCGATGTGGCTGGGGGCGAGTGGCTGTGGACCGGGGGCGGCGAGCGACGGCGAGTCGACCCGGAACGACGAGCATGCCGACGAGCAGGACGACGAACTCGCTACGGCGGAGACCGAGAGCAGCGAGGGTGAGAGCAGCGAGGGTGAGAACAGCGAGGGTGAGAACGCCTTGACCGGACCGGCGCCGCCCCCCTCCGATATGTTCATCGAACTTGCCTGCGACGCCTTTCTTCAAGATTGCCCGGACGGGGAGAAATGTGTGCCCTACGTCAGCGACGGTGGGTCTTTTAATGCGCTGCGCTGTGTCCCCGTGGTCGGCGACCAGGCTGTGGGGGAGACCTGCCACTACGACGGGCCCGTACAAGCGACCGACGACTGCGACGAGCTCGGCTACTGCTGGTACGTGGAGGGAGACAGCGGTGTGTGTCTGGCTCTGTGTCTCGGGAGCCCGGAGACCCCGGAGTGTCCGCCATCGACGTCCTGCTCGATCACGGGGGACGGCGTCGTGAATCTATGCATCCCTCGCTGTGATCCCCTGGCCCAAGATTGTGCGGAGGGTATGGGGTGCTACTGGAATTCGAATGAATTTCAGTGTGCCCTCGAGGGCGAGGACAAGCTCGTGGGGGAGGCCTGTCAGTTCATCAATTCCTGTGACCCGGGCCTGATCTGTCTGGACGGCGGCCTGCTCCCCGAATGCGAGAGCGAGAGCTGTTGTACCGCCTACTGCGACCTCGAGCAGGGCGATGGACCGTGCGCAGAGGTCCTGCCTGGGACCGTCTGTGCTGCGTTTCTAAACCCCGCTCCGCCCGAGCTGGCGACTGTCGGCGTGTGTATCCTCGAGCCCTGATCGGAGTCGAGTCGAGTCTGGACTCCACTCACTCGGTCGAGTCCAGTCGCTCGGTCGAGTCCAGTCGCTCAGTCGTTTGGGGCCAAGAACCCGAGCAGGGCGCGGTCGAAGGCCTCCGGCTGCTCGAAGTGGGCGGCGTGGTCGGCCTTTGGGATCACCACCCACTGCCGGTCTTCGACTCGGAGCCCCGAGAACAGGGCGGCCTGCCACGCGGGCTTGGCGATGGGATCGTGGGCGCCGTGGATCAAGAGCGTGGGCACGGGGATGGCGGCCGGGTCGAGGGCGTTGAACTCATGGATGGCCCGCCAGTCGGTGCGCACCGGATCGGCGCGCAGGCAGTGCTCGACGAAGGCGGCGATGAGGGCCTCGTCCGTGCCCGGGACGAGGAAGTCGCTGCGCACGGCGGGCTCGGTGGTGGCCTTGGCGGGGGCCGGCTCGTCGAGAGTGGCGGGCCGCTCGGGGGTCCGCGCCCGCGGGTCGCGGGGGTAGCCATAGAGGACCAGAGAACGGGCCGCGTCCGGGTGACGCTGGACGGCCAGCTGGGCGATGATCGCCCCGTAGGACCAGCCCAGGAGGTCAGGTGGCGCGCCCTCCAGGTCGCGGACCTGGGCGAGGGTCGCCCCGAGGTCGTCGGCGGCGCGCTCGGGCTCGAGCCAGCCGCTGGGGTCGCGCTCGCTCCCGCCGTAGCCGCGCATGTCGACGCCGTAGACCGTGTAGCCGGCGAGGGTGAGGCGGTGGGCAAGGGACGCGCGCGGGTCGTCGCCGATGCGCAGGTCGAAGTCCGGGGCGCTGCTCCAGGTCCGGCCGTGGACGAGCACGATGGCGCGGGCAGGTTGGGCCTGATCTGGCTCCAGACCTGGAGCCTGATCGGCGGGCGGCTCGAGCACCCAGGCGTGCAGGCTGTGGCCGTCGTCGAGCTCGATGCGCAGGGGAGTCGCGTCGGCGGCGGGGGAGCGGGCGTCGGTCTTTGTCGGGTTCTCTGGGCCGGCCTCGGTCTCGGCGCAGGGCGGACACTCGGGGGTCGGGGCAGTCTTGGCGCAGCCGGTCGAGAGGGCGAGCAGCGGGAGCACGAGGGCGACACGGAGGCGAGGCCTGAGCATGGGGGGGGACGGTGCGCTCTGAGAGCTGAGAGAGCAAGCGCCGAGTGTCCTCGCTGAACTCCGTCTCTCCTCCACATGCTCGAGCTCCCGAATCGCCACCCGCCCTCGCCCGATCAGAAGCTCGAACTCGCTGGCGTCGATAGGGGGTCGTGGAGGACCGAAGAATCGAGGTCCACCGTTCGAAATCAACGCGGGCTATTCTGCCGTTGCGTCATGCCGTCGGCTCAGGGATATCTCACCAATCGCGCTGAATGTATCCTGGCTTTCACGTGCCTCGGGCTCGGGCTGTTGCTCGGCTCGGGATGTCGTGGACGGGAGGGCAGCGCGAGCGGACAGGCTGAGTGTATCAAACGGGGGGCCGCCGATGGACTCGGGGGCGCGTTGGTGAGCGCAGTTCGACCTCGTGCCTCGGAGCCGTTTCGGCCGGTCCGAGACCCGGTTCTCAGCTGTCTGAATGGAGCACTGGAGCAGAGCCTGGAAGAGGTGAACTCCGTGGCGGTATCGGCGTCCCTGATCACAGACGGCGGCGAGATGTGGACTGGGGGCTCACCTCGGCGGTTCTTTTGGGGCAGCATTGCGAAGCCTTTCGCCGTCATGACGGCACTCCTGTTGGAGGATGAGGGCAGATTGTCCCTCTCGGACCCGATCTCGAGCTACGGCTTTCACCTGCGAGGCGGGGAACAAATCTCGATTCACGATCTGTTGGACCACACTTCTGGAATCGCAAATTTTACTGCGCTGGAGGGATTTGTTCATGACTCCGCCTACCACCCCCCGGATGAGCTCATCGGGACGGTCGCTCACAAGCCGGTCGATACCTGCGGGGCGTGGGCGTACTCGAACACGGGCTACCTTATTGCGGGGTTGGCGATGGAGACCGCCGGTGGTCGTCCCTATCATGAACTCGTCGGCGACCTTGTTTTTGCACAGGTAGCCCCGACCTCCCTGAGTGTTCTGGCCCCAGACAGTCTTGGCTCCGATCTGGAGCTTCCGGCGCCCCGTGGTGAAACGCCCAATGTGTCGATACCTTTCGCGGCCGGCGCCCTCGTCGGCACGTCCCTGGATCTCGCACGTGCTTGGCGGGCATTCCTACAGGGCGTGATTGTTCCTGAATCAGACGTGCGCCGTATGTTTGGGGATCTGCGTCGCACCGACAAGCCTGGGCGGTCCTATGGGTTGGGTGTCATGGCCTACCGCGGGGCCGCGGCCGAGGGGGATACTCGGCTCGGTCACCAAGGGTCGATCGACGGTGCTCGTGGAGTCGTGTTTTGGTCGATGAAGGGCAGGGCGGTGGTCGCGGTAGCGGTCGCGGGGCCAGGGAGCGCCAAGGAGATAGGCGCTGAATTGGTGGGGTGTCTGTCAGATGCTGACGATGGCTGACAGCTCGCGGTGAACCCCCTCGCGCCGCCCTGTCTCGAGCCAAAAACCTTCAGATGTTGATGCTCTGGGGGATCCGCGACGGCATCAAGGGCACATAGACCGCCCGCTCGAGGTTGCGACTCCCGATCGTTCGTTCGACCTCGGCGAGCGCCGCATGAAAGGAAGCCAGCGGATCGGCGACGTGTGGATCGCTGAAATAGGGGGTGTCCTGGTGGCGGTCGTACTGGCCCAGGCGAGTGAAGTACACACCACCGAGGAGCTGCCCGATGATCAGCTGAACCACGCCCATCTGCAGGGGCGGGAGAGTGTTCATGAGCGCGTCCTGGGGCAGATCGCCGCCGGCCTGTGCGGGCGCCGGAGCATAGGTCGCCAGGGGCATGGCGGGGGTGTAGCTCATGACGTCGAGCTGGGGGAAGTTCACGGTGGCATGCTGGGCGCTGCCGGTGAAGATGATCATGGTGACGATCTTCACCAGATAGGCGAAGGTGTAGAGGCCGACGGCGCCCTCGGGATTGCTGGGGTCGGGCTCACCGAGGCCCTTGACGCAGCCGCCCTCCATGGAAACCAGATCGGCGTACCAGGCCTGTAGCTCGCTGTCGGCGACGACGGCGTTGTCGTCGTTGTAGTAGATGGCCAGGTAGTTTTGCGTCCAGGTCTGGATAGCGTCCCAGATGAGCAGGGCGTCGTCCCGGTAGGGGTAGTTGGGCAGGGCCTCAGCGTCGGCGACGCGGCGGGTCGAGAGGTTGTTGGGCAACATGTGCTCGTTGAAGTTCAGCTGCGTGAGTGCGGTCGCGGTGACGGTCCAGTCTGCGGCGATGGGCCCGGCCAGGAGCATGTCGACGGGGCTGCCAGGAGCGATGAGGCTGGTGACGGCCGACTCGTTGATGAACATGGTGCCCTGGAAATGGGGCAGCAGCAGCAGGAACAAGGGATGGGTCTGGGCGAGGTTGCGGTGGGTGGCGACGGCGAACGGCTCGATGAGAAAGTGGGTGAGACCGAGGTGGCTGATGAGCTCGTGGTAGTTGCCGTCGGCGGACTGGATGTGGACCTTGGCGAGCTCCCAGGTGTCGCCGTCGTCGGCGTAGGTGACGGGGGTGGAGTTGCCGGGCTGCTGGCCGCACTGGATGGCGACGGGGCGCAGCTGCCGACGATCTTCGCTGAGGGCGAAGAGGGCCAGACCTGGGCTGATGTACTTCTGGCCGGCGGGGAAGGTGCCACCGGGATCGAGCGCGCTCAGGGCGGCGTAGTCGACGAGGTAGACCCGCTTTTGGGCGAGGGCGTCGGCGAGGGTCTGGCCGGTGATGGTCTCGAAGCGGGCGAGGTCGACGGGGAAGTTGGCGGGCAGGGCCTCGACGCCCTCGAGCAGCAGCGGGTTGGGGCCGGCGATACGCATGCGCGCGAAGCAGGCGTCGCTCATGGTCGTGGCGGAGACGTCGGGGATGACGATGGTCTGGAACAGGCGGGCGAAGGCCTCCGAGTTTGGGGCGGTGCCGTAGAGGCCGGCCTTGGTCAGGAGCTCGATGGCGGCCTCGGCGACTATCATCTTGATGATGTTCTCGATCAGGTCGGCCAGGCTCTCCCGCGATTTTTTTGCGGCTTTGGTCTTGCCCTTGCTGTCGTGGGACATGGCCTGACCCAGGGTGGTCTGTAGGGCCTTGGCCTGTTCGTGGTAGCCCCGCAGCTGGCCGACGAAGCTCTTGGCCTCGGACCGGAGCTCATACAGCTCGCCGGCGGCGTGAGTGATGTTGTCGACGGCGTGCTTGGCCCTCTCCAACAGGCTCTCTCTGCCTGAGTCCGAGGACTCGCCGGGCTTGAAACCCTCGGGCGGCGGCGGGTCGAACTCGACCGCGCCGATGCCAAACTGGTCCCCGACGCGGGTGAGGATGTCACCGGTGATCTCGAGGACGCGGGTGAGGATGTCGAAGAGCTGGATGATGCTGGGCTCCTGACTGGAGGGCAGGGGTTTGTCGTCGCTGACCTCGAGGATGGCGATGGGCGCGAGGATCTGGCCGTCGGGGTAGGTGTAGGAGTGCACCCACCCGTACTGGGTCTTGGCCCATGCGAGGTCGCGGGCACGTTCGGCTTGGGTGGAGGAGCTGTCTTGTTGGGGGAGAGTGGGGGTGGTCATGGTGTGCATTTCGAACTCGAAAAGGGGACCGCTCGACGCCCGCGAAGCTGGAGCGACGGCGACATCTGAATCGGCAGCTGGACTCAGGATACGCAGTTGGGAGGGGCGAAGGCGCGCCATCCTCTGGGTTATTCGTGTGACGAGATGCCGTAGCCGGCTGTCCCCGATCCCCTAAAATACCGGCCATCGAACCGGTCGGGGGCCTTTGGAGCGTGTACTTGTCGGACATTGACGATGGCTGGAAGTCGTAGGAATTGGAACAGGCCGGGCTGTGGAGAAAGACCGATCGTACTCGACGCCATGTCCCGTGAAAACGTCCTGGGCGCTGGGCCCGTCGGCGACCCAAAGGCCAGTGGGGGAGGTTGGATTGTTCGTGGAGGGGTGTACACCACTCCATGGTTGTCGTGGCAGCTTGACGGGTGGAGCTCCTTGCTCCAGTGTCGATTCTATGAAGATTCAAGTGGCTCTGTGCTTCTCCTTCGCTCTTGTTGCCGTGCCTCTTGGTTGCTCGGTGCAAGAAGAAGATAATGATGACATCCTGCGTTCATGTACGCCGGATTGGGATGTCGTCGAAGATGCGAGTGTCCCCTGTCATATGGACATCGATAAACATTTTTTCTACCGAGAGGCGGAGGCTTACGGGGTAGACATGTATATGGACTTCAACGATTGCATTCCGGGACCTCACTACAAAAAGGTCCTCATGGGCACCAATAAATGCAACTGGGGCTACCCGACTATCCTGTGTGCCGCTGAGCTGTGGGATGAAATTGTTGGTGGTGTCGGCAACATGCCCAGTGGTGTCTATGATGAGGACGCCTGTCCTGGACCGTTGCTGCCAGAGGGCGGCGGCGGCAACGGCAGCGGTGGGATTGACAGCGGCGATGGGGTGAATGAGGAACTCGAGATCGAGCTCGAGCCCACGCCCTGAGCTGGAGTTCGTCCATGGCAGCGCGCTGCTATCGGAGTTGGAGCCCTCGGCTCCAACTCGGCTGCTCTCAAAGCAGAGGACCAGCCAGCGTCCACCGGCTTCTACAGTGTTCAACAGCTCGGCGGCGCCCGATTCGGCGCCTGGGCGGTCAGCGGCCGGGTCAGGGCATCGGCTCGACGTCGAGCGTGTAGGCCCCGCTGCCTCGGATCACCACGGCGTAGTCGCCCGGCGCGAGGCCGTGGAGCGTCGTGTCCAGGCCCTCTACCGACGGTGTGGGTTGCCCCCAGACCGTCGCCTCGATCGGGTCCTCGGGGCAGGTGAGGTCGCAGCGCTCGATCAGGACCCGGCCGTGCTGCAAGGTCCCGCCGTCGCGCAGCTGTACGTGGTAGTTCGCGGTGTCGGTCCCCTCGACGACGAAGCGCCGGTAGGTGAGCAGTGTGCCGCCCTCGACCCCGATGGCCCGCGAGTCGCCGCAGTCGAGTTCGACGTCGAGGCTGATGGGGTCCGCCCCCGCCGAGGTCGCGAACTCGGGCTCGCCGGCGCACTCCCACAACTTCGACCGGTATTGGTCGGTCGTGCAGTGTGGGTAGTTGGCGTAGTGGTCGATGACATCGCCGAAGGGCTCGCCCAGGGTCTGGTCGAGCTTGCGACGCCAGTCGCCGAAGGTCGCGTCCTCGGGCAGTTGCCCGCTCAGGTCGTTCGTGGCCTCGATGCCGTAGCGGTCGACGAGAAACGAGGTGAAGTGCCCGACGCGACTGAACTGGGCGGCGTAGGTCGGCTGGTCGAGCAAGATGGCAACGATGTCCCCCCAGTGTTCGGGGGCGTCGTGACCTGCGTGCCGGTCGAGCTCGAAGCCGGCGGCGGTCGGCGAGCGGTGGATGGTGGCGAACCCCTCGGCGAGCGGGCTCGACCGGTACGGCAAGAACACCTGGTCGACGGCGTGCGATAGCTCGTGAAAGTGGGGGATGGTGGGGGACTTGACCCTCCCCTCTCCCGCGCAGGCCGAGGCGCCGCCAGGGCACCACGGCTCGTCGAAGAAACGATCTCGGTCGACGTAGTGATAGTCGATGTTCAAGCCGTCGAGGTCGAAGCCGTGCTCGTCCGCGATGGCGAGGGCCACGCGGTCCAGGGCATCGAATGTGCCGGGGCACACGGTGTCCTCGTCGGTCCCGTACCCGTGGACGGTGACGACCTCGCCTTCGCGCGTCCAGTCCGGCGTAGGTTTGAAGTCGGCGACACACGCCCCACAAAGCAACGCCGAGACGGTGATTGCGACCCGCATGGTCGGATCTTTCCACATTGCAGCGCGACGGCAACCGCCCAGGGCCGGCCCCACCCGGTCCGTGAAATCAACCTCGGCTTCAACTCGGCCCTCTTCAAAGCAGACGGTCACGCCAGCATCCACTGGCTTCCACACAGGGGCTCACCGACCTACTGAGTCGACTCGCAGGGCGCCCCGACGCAGGTCCCGGGACAGCAGCGCCTGGTTTCGGCTTGGCCATCGAGGACCGTGAGCAGCTCGTCGAGCTCGGGGCGGCGCCCATCCAATTTGCGGTAGCGCAGCAAGCCGCTCGAGTCGACGATCCACACCGCGAAGCCGATGCCGGCGGATTCGGCTGACTCGGCCGGGTCGTCAGGGTCGTCCGATACCAACCCCATGGCCGCGTGCAGGGTGCCCTCGCTGTCGCCGACCACCGCGGCCTGAATGTGGAGCTCGCTGGCCCAGCGCAGCGCTCCGGCGGGGTCGAGGGGCCGGACGAACACCAAGTTGGCGCCCCGGGCCTCGAACTCGGGCAGGGCATGGGCGAGCTGCCCGGCCCACTCGGTGAGCAGGGCGTGCTCGGCCCCGCCTACCGAGACGAGGACCACCGGTCCGGCCCCGCGCAGGTCGGCGAGCGCGAGCACGCCGAGGTCGGCGGTGTCCCAGCGCAGAGGGGCGGCGGCCGTGTCGGGCACGGGGTCACCTGGGGCCAGGGCATCCGGGAAGTCTGGATGTCCGCCGTAGGCGGGGCTGAGGATGGGGAGCCGCAGCGACTCGCTGGACGCCGCCGAGTCGCCCCTGTGGCTCGCGTCCGGGGCGGTGCTGCCTATGGGGGGCTCGGCTCGGCAGGCGACGAGGGTGCCGACCACAGCCCAGACCGAGGCGAGCCTGGGGAGCCTCGGTCTGGGCCCGTGTCGGTGGGCTGCGAAGGTATCCGAGTTCACAGGTCGCTAGAAGCGGCCGGAGAGGCTCGCGCCGACGCTGCCGGGGGTCACCCCCGGGCGCACGGCCCACTGGCCACCGCCGTAGCGACGCAGGTTCTTGCGGTAGTGCTTGGCCCAAGAAAACAGGCTCAGGCCCGTGTTCAGGAACGCCGCGCCGCCGTCCGAGGCCGCGATCCACAGCGCCCGGCGGCGGAGGTTGCAGTCCCAGTCGGTGCAGGGGTGCTGGTCGGCGCTGTAGACCAGCGCGACGTGGCCCGCGATCGCGGCGACGCCCAGTCCAGTCATGACCGCGCCCGCGACGATGCGGGAGTTGGGGTTTCGAACCCGGTGGTCGCCATAGGCGGTCTCCCACGCCTGTCGCTGACCCAGGGCGCCCGTGCCGATCATGCCGATGACCATGCTGGAGCCGTAGAGCATGCCGATGACCGGGTCGGCGCCGTCGAGGGTAGGCGGGTCGTAGCGGTCCAGGCAGGTGGTGGGATTGGGCGCCCCGATCCCGCTCGGGGTGCCGGTGCTGCATCGGGTGATGGCGTAGTCGACCCGGCTCAGGCGGCGGCTCAGACCGGTGGTGAACAGGACGGCGGAGGTGACGATGAGGCCGACACCCATCAGAGGTCGGCGCGGCAGGGGGGCCGCCGTCGGGGGTAGAGGCGGCGGCGCGACGATGACGGTCGCGGCGACGAGCTGGGAGCCACCGACGTCGGCGCTGGGTCCCCAGCTCGGATCGGGCGGTGCCGCTGGAGCGACGACGACCGCAGGAGCGATGACCGGCGCGGGAGCGATGACGACCGCAGGAGCGACGACGACCGCAGGAGCGACGACCGGCGCAGGTGTGGCTGTGGGGGCCGGCGTGACGATGAACCCGGCCTCGGCCTCGGCCGGAGGAGGCGCGAAGCCCAAGGTCGCCGCCAAGGTGAGTCCAACGAGGTTCATCATGGCCACGATAGCACCATCGCGTGGACCGCACGGCGAGACTCGCAGGTGGTGCCCCGCAAATAGGAACACCCCCCTCCATAACTGGAGGGGGGTGTGGACTTCGCCCGGGAGGGCGGTCGGGTGCCGAGTGGCGGACTCAGCGTCCGGCGATCTTTTGGGCCGCGTGGGCGACCTTCTCGTCGGCGTCTGTGGTCAGGGCCTCGAGCGTCCCGAGCTCGCTCAGAGCCTGCGGATCGATGCGGTCGATGGCCTGGAGCGCGCGCAGGCGAACCCCGGCGTCCCGGTGGGTGAGCAGCTCGGAGAGCGCGCCGGTGGCCCCGTCGGCTTTGACAAAACCAAGCGCCCGGGCGGCGGCCGCCTGGACGCGGGCGTCGCTGTCGCCGAGGTGTTTGGTCAGGGCCTGGGCGAGGTCTCCGCCGTCGGCACGCCGGCCGATGGAGAAGGCCGCGGTCACCCGGACGTCGGGGTCGCCGTCGTCGAGGGCGAGGGCCAAGGCGGCGAGCGCCTCGGGACCGTCGGCGCGCTGGAGCGCGGCGACCATGCCGACGCGGACCAGGGCCTCGGGCTCGTCGGCCATGAGCTCGGTCAGGGGGCCCGTGTAGTCGCCCCCGGTCCGGGCGAGGGCTGCGACCACGGCGGCGCGCACAGCTGGTGCCTCGCCGCTGGTGGTGTAGCGATGCAGGAGCACGGGGGTCGCGCTCGGGCTCTGGAACGCTGGCCCGACGAAGCGCAGGAAGCCGCTGCGGGTGCGCTGGGGCTCGGCGTTCATGAGGTGGGCGAACCACTCGGGGGTCTCGGCGGACACACGAGCGACCTCGCTGTCGACCCACACTCGCCACTGGGCGCCGGGGATGGCTGGGTCCGCGGTGGGCGGAGTCAGGGCCGCCGGTGCATCGACATCTATGGCCGGGGTCGCTCGGGTGGCCTGCTCCGAGAGCGGCGCGGGGTCGAACTCCGGGGCGGCGGCGGGCGCAGCTTCGACGGCCCGAAGGACGTCGTCGTCGGCGTCGCTGGAGCGGTCCGGGTCACAGGCGGTGGTCAGGCTCAGCCCAGCGCCGAGCGCCAAGCAGGTGATCAGGGTCGTGATTGAGGTGCGCATCAGTTGCCTCCTCCAAGGCCCAGGAGCTGGGCGCCGTCGGTGGTCCAGTCGGCGTTGGGTGTGCGGGTCACGTTGGAGCCGCAGTGCACCTCGCCGTCGAGCAGGTGGTAGCTGTACCAGTCGTCGACAAACACGACCTCGAGTCCCTCGGGCATGCGCTCGAGGAAGTCCTGGGCCATGGGGTCGTCGGCCGGTCCCATGCCGTCGGGGCGGGCGTAGGGATCGGGGACCATGAGCTTGACGCCGCTGCCCTCGAAGTTGGCGACGATCAAGTTGACCGTGCCGGGGGTCAGGGCGACGTTGTAGCCGCCACAGAAGTCGGGGGCGTCGAAGATGGTCGGGATGTCGATGATGTCGTCGTCGCTGAGCCCGAGCTCAGCCTTGAACCTGGCTCGCAGCGGGTCGAGCTCGTTGGTCTGAAGGTCCTCGTTGAGGGCCCGCAGGGCTCCATCGCCGACCAGGTCTCCGGCGGTCGCGTAGCCGAAGGCCGCCTCGTAGCGGCCGAGGCCCCAGCCGGGGTCGATGTCGTTGTCGAAGAGATCGTAGGCCGCGGTGGTGCTGGCGATCAGCATCTTGAAGCCCTTGGGGGAGCTCGGGTCGGGCACGAAGCTCGAGAACTCGTCGACGTGGCCGACGCAGAGCCAGGCCGTGTCGACGGGGAAGGGCTCCTGCAGGGTCTGGGAGCCGAGGAAGGCCGCGAGCACACCGTCGAGGCCCGTGTTGCCCTCGAGGCCATAGTAGATCCGGCCGAAGGGGTAGCCGTCGACCGGCGGGCTCGCGTCGAGGTTGCCGAAGGAGTCGAAGGAGGTCGCGTCGAGGGAGTTGCCCCAGGTGCCGATGTACCAGTCGGGGAGGGTGAACAGGTCCTCGGGGAAGTTGTCGAGGCCCCGGTCGCGGATCGAGTCGATGACCTCGTCGAGGCGGACGCCGTCGGGACCCGTCGAGTAGCCGAACTCGATCTCGTCTTGGAGCCAGCGGTCGTTCTGGTAGGGCCCGCCCGGGACCCCGGTGAAGTCGTCGCCCAGGGCCTGCTGGTAGTCCTCGATGAAGGCCTGGTTGTCGTTGGTCTGGATCGCCCACACGTGCTCGGCGATCTGCAGGTGGTGGTTCATGATCAGCGGCGAGCTGACCAGCTCGATGGTGTCGCTGGCCGAGACCTCGCCGTCGCTGCCGACCCGCTCGAGGGTGAGGTCGCCGTACTGGAGGAACTCGCCGAATTCGACCTGCAGGGAGTCGCCTCCGGCGGCGGGCGTGAAGGTGTAGGTCGTGAGCGGATCGCCGGCGCCGCTACCGAGAATGTGCTCGCCCGCGTGCCACAGACGGATGCCGTCGAGGTCGCCGCTGAGGGTCAAACGAATGGTCTCGCCCTCTCCAAAGGAGCCGGTCAGCTCACTTGGGAGGTCGATGGTGGTCAGCTCGTTGTCGCCCTCGAAGGGGAGCTGCTGCCAGTCGCTCTTGGCGTCGAGGTCGTCGTCGTCGATGTTGGCGACACCGTAGACGTGGGCAAATTCGAAGGCTCCCGGGTTGGTGCCCGTGTCGCCTGACTCGCCGGATTCGCCGGAATCGGCGGACTCGTCGGCGGTCTCGTCCCCGGTGTCCCCCACCGAGTCCCCGACGTCGTTCTCGTCGTTGCCGTCAGACTCTTTGCAGCCGGTGCTGACGAGCAGCCCCAAACTGGCAGTCATGACGGCGACCCTGGGTCGCATCAATCGCGTACGCTGCATGGGCGAACCGTACCCGAAGACTGGCGAACAGACACCCCCGAAGCTGGTTAAACTGCTCAAGCTGTCCCATTAGGGGCATTTGGAATTGTGTCCATCACTTCGGCCGGGGAGGGACTACGCGGTCCCATCAACCTGGTTACCACTGGCACCGAAAGGCCGATCGAGCGTCGAAATGTGAAGCTCAGTTCGCGGTCGCGGGGTCGTCCGAGCGCGAATCTGTGGCGGCGGAGTCGGGCGTCGCAGATTGAACCGCCAGGGCGATTCGCCACAGCCCGAATACCAGGGCAGCGAGGCCCCCCAGTCGCGCGATCCAGATCGCGCTCGCTCCCCCTGCGCCGCTGGCCACCCAACACAGAGCGGCGACCCCGACGCCGACCTTGGCTGTGTCGAGGATCGTACCGGAGAGCCACAACAGGGGCCGCACGGCGACATGGGAGATCGCGCGGGCGAAGGTCCCCGGGTGATAGGGACGAGCGCCCTCGAGGACGACGGCGGCGCGGGCCCGGTCGAGCACCAGCACGGGGAAGCTGGCGAGCAGGGCGAACAGGGGCAGGCCGGTGGGGCCGAAGAGGGCGAGCGGGATGACGCCCACGCCCGCACACACAGCGCGGAACAGGCCGCCGTAGATCGACTGGACGAACATCGGTCCGAGGTAGCGCGCGCTGGCCTCGGCCATGGTCGTGGCCCCACTTTTGCCCTGCAGCCGCACCAAGATCGCGGGCGCGGCGAGGACCGAGAACAGGGCGGCCGCGACGACGGTGGCCGTGAGGGTGGTGTGGACGGTGACGAGCACCGCCCGATCGCGGGCGATGAGCTCGACCAGGGCCCGGAGCCGGTGGCCGTCGTCGAAGCTGTGCCAGCGCCCCATGGCCGCGAGCGCAGCCGAGCGGGGCAGGTGGGCGGCCGCGCGGGCAAACAGCATCTGTGCGACCCACAGGCCGAGCACGAACAGCGGCACGCCGATCACCAGGCGGCCGGCCGCGAGCGGCTTGGTTCGGGTCGCGCTCACAGGCCCAGCCCCCCGAGCGCGGCGAGCTCGCTGGCCTCGGCGATGTCGCCGATCCACTCGGCCAGGGGATCGTCGGGTGGATCCTCGTCGGTGGACGCGAACCGGGCGTTGTCGAAGCGGTTGGGCTCGAGGACGAGCTTGCGATCGGGATCGAGGACCGCGCGCACGACCCTGCGGCCGGGGAAGTCGAAGCGCTGGTGCGGGGCCTGGCCGTCCCAGATCAGGGTCTCGGGCTCTGCGTCCGCGAACTCGACCCGCAGATCCACGGGGATGCGGAAGCTGGTCCGCCGCTGGATCACCACGTAGCCCTCGACCTCGTCGACGTCGATGTCGGCGGTCGGCGAGTCCCAAGACTCGGGGCTCGGGGTCAAGGTCCACCCGGCGGGACCGTCGACCGGCGCCCGCCCAAACAGGCCGGTGAGGATCCAGTGGGCCTCGGCGACCGCGGGCGAGACCTCGCGCTTGTCGGAGACCCCCGGGTGCCAGCCCGAGTGGCCCAGGCGCCGCCGGTTGCCGACCTCGGTCAGGCGGAAGTCGACGACCCCGACCTCGTGCAGGCCCTGGTCGAGGACCTCGCCGACGTCGAGCCACACCGATCCGGGGCCGCCCTCGCCCGAGAGCAACACCCGGCCCTGGGCGCCGCCCATCTCGGCGCTCAAGATGGCCTCGAAGTCCCGGCCCGTGGGGTGGCGAAAGCGGGCCTGGGCGGCGTACTCGGCCATGGCCCGATCGAAGCGCTCGTGGCCTCCGACCTCGCGCAGGGTCAGCAGGAGCGCGGCCGTCTTTTGGTAGGTCGCGGTCCCATAGGCGCCGCCGATCGGATCCCAGGCGTCTGCGGGCTGGTCGATGGGATCGACGTCGCCGTTGAAGAGCAGGCTGAGCGCCACGAGGTCTTTGCTGCTCAAGGGGTTGCCGAGCAGGTCGATGACCCAGGGGTCCTCGCCGTAGGCGTCCCAATACACGAGGTGGTTGGCGGCCGTGTTCAGGCCCTCGTCGAGCCAGGGTTGGGCGAACTCGTTGGAGGCGAACAGGCCCTGAAAATATTGGTGTCCAAACTCGTGCACCGAGGTCATGACCCCGGTGACTCGCTCGCGGATCAAGAACTCGGGGACCGCGCTCGAGATCGAGATGTCGGAGCTCGTGTAGAGGGTCGGGTACTCCATGCCGGCGGCGCCCTTGGCTCCTTCCGGCGGATGGACGATGGTCAGGGTCGACCAGGGGTAGGCGCCGAAGCGGGCCTCCATGCTCTCGAAGGCCGCGAGTTGGGCCTGCATGTGAATGGGCGCATCGGCGGCGTGGGCGGGCTGGATCAGCTGACGAATGCGGATGCCCTCGTACTCCCCCCAGTGTTCGACAAACTCGGGATCGGCGACCCAGGCGAAGTCGTGGACCATCTCGGCGTGGTAGCGCAGGCGCTTGCGGCCGGGCTCGGCGGTCTCGCTTTCGACTCGGATGCCCGTCGCCCCGACCACGTAGTCCTCGGGCACGTCCAAGGTGACGTCGTAGGTGCCGAAGTCGGCGTAGAACTCGGAGAAGAGGCTGAAGGTGTGGGTCTGCCAGCCGCCCGGATCGTCGAGCACGCCGAGCTTGGGGAACCACTGGCCGGCCATATGGAATTCGTCGAAGTAGCCGGCACGGGCGAACACCCGGGGCAGGCGGGTCACGAACTCGAGGTCGAGGACCACGGCGTGGCCGGGGGGAACGGGCTGATCCAAGGCGACCTGCATGGTGCTCGGATCGTCGTCCTCGGCGTAGTCGAGCGGCCGGAGAGGGGATTGGGGTGGGGTGGGGGGCGCGGAGTCGGGCCGACCGTCGAGCTCGAGCAGGGCGCTCGGGACCTCGGTCGTGGGCAGGTGGGCGACGAGCTCGACCCGCGAGACGTGGATGAAGCCCCACCGGTCTCGGCTGAACTGCTGGCCACGGTGGCTGCCGCGGGCGCTGGCCATCCACGCCGTGTCCTCGGCTCGGAACCCGTTCATGTAGAGGTGGAAGGGCAGGGTGTCGACGGTCTGAGCGCTGCGGTTGCGCCAGGCGACCCGCAGCGTGGCGTGGATCTCATGGCTGCGCTCGTCGAGGCGCGCGTCGATCCCGTAGTCGGTGATCCGCGCCTCGCTCGGGATTTCGCCGCGGGTGGCCACGGGCCGGAGGGCCTCGGAGGGTTCATCGACGAGTTCGGAGAGGGGCTCGGCGTTCGGGGCTCCGGCGTCGTCGCAGGCCGGCAGGGCCAGCGCCCCGAGTCCGAGGAGTCCGAGGAGTCCGCAGGCGGTCCACAGGCGCATCGGGACATCGGTACCACCTCGGGGGCGACGCATAAAGGGATCTGGAGTCGGGCTGCCGGGGCCTCTACCATCGCCGTCATGGCCCAGGCCCCGCGTGTGCATGTGCAGATGGAGCTCGACGAGGGGTCGATGTGCGAGTGGGCGCGGCGGCTGGGCGCGCAGCTCGAAGCGGGCGATGTCCTGCTTCTCAGCGGCCCCATGGGCACGGGTAAGACCACGCTCACGCGGGCGCTCGCCGTGGGCATGGGGGTGCTTCGGCCCGAGCGGGTGTGTAGTCCGACCTACACCGTGTGCATGGAGCACCCGGGTCCACTGACCCTGGTCCACATCGATCTGTTTCGGCTCGGCGAGACCAGCGGTGGCTCGGTGGGCGCGGCCGCGTTCGAGTCCCTGGGTCTCGAGTACGACGAGCTGCCCGGACCGGGCAGGGTCATGGTGGTCGAGTGGGCCGAGCTGTGGGCCCAGCCGCCCGAGCCGTGGCTGGGCATCACCCTCGAGCGGGCGGTGGGCCACAGCGCGACGCGGAGCCTGAGCCTGCTGCGCCGGGGCGAGCGCTGGACGCGAGCCACCTTGCCGGCGGCACCGACGGCAGCAGGCCCCATCTCCGAGTAGACCGAGGTCGGTCGGGGTCCCCAGTCCGGATGCGCGGCGACCTCGTGGGCTTTGCAAGCCTCCTGGGCCCGTCTATGGTCGCCCGGCTTCGACCTGGGCTGTTCGCCCAGGCCCCTCGACCCGTGATCTACGAATTTCATCTCACCGCTCCGCGCGGGGCCGAGGACCTCCTCGGTGCCGAACTCATCGCCCTGGGCGTCGACAAACCCAAGGTCCGCAAGGGCGGCGTGTCGTTCCGCGGCCGCCTCGAGCTCGGCTACCGAGCGTGCCTGTGGTCCCGGGTCGCCAGCCGGGTGCTCGTGGAGATCGCCGCGTTCTCGGCGGTCGATGCCGACACCCTCTACGAGGGATCCCAGGCCGTCGACTGGACGGCCCACATGCGCGAGGGCGCGAGCTTTGCGATCGCGGCCAGTGGTACCCCCGCTCCGGCCAGCGGCATCGACAACACCCACTTCGCGGCTCTGCGGGTCAAAGACGGGCTCGTCGACCAGCTCCGGGAGCGCTGGGGTCGGCGCCCCAACGTCGATCTCGACGCCCCTGACCTGCGCCTGCGCCTGCACCTCAACGGGGGCCGGGCGCACCTGAGTGTGGACATGGCTGGGGAGGGCCTGCACCGGCGTGGCTATCGGGTCGCGGCAGGGCCTGCGCCCCTGCGTGAGAACCTCGCGGCGGCCGTGCTCCTGCGCTCGGGCTGGGGCCCGGGCGACGCCGCCGAGCCCCGGGCGCTGCTCGACCCCATGTGTGGATCGGCGACCTTGTTGATCGAGGGGGCCGCGATCGCCGGTGACATCGCCCCGGGCCTGTCGCGCACACGCTGGGGCTT
>Ga0256845_1001083_pt1 | contig 23065 bp, 19 predicted proteins | sample RiftiametaG_FD_189101 | JGI IMG/M metagenome (GOLD analysis project Ga0256845, IMG submission 189101) | Tube worm associated microbial communities from hydrothermal vent at the East Pacific Rise, Pacific Ocean - Riftia | ecosystem: Host-associated > Annelida > Integument > Unclassified ... | reverse complement strand
CACTATAAATATACAAAATAGTATTGACAACACCAAGAAAAATAATGCTAAATAATTGATTATTAATCGGTTAATTTAGGTAGTGAAATCTTGGATTCCCGAAAACCTAAATGGAGTGAGTATATCTCAAATGTAGTGTTATGAAATCTAAAAGAACACTCCGAACTTATTAGGGGCTAAACTATTGAGTATATCAGTTCTACTTAGAACTGTTCACTTCGACTTCACTCAGTGAACGGAAAATTTATATTCTACTTTGGTGGCTGAGCGAAGTCGAAGCCAAATATAACGTCCGTCAGGTAAAAAACCTGACGGACGTTATATTGCGACAAGTTTTTGTTACAGCAGCTCGTTATTATTATTATTATTAAAACTGATGAAAGGCATAAACTTGTTTTTTTTCTTATTTGAATTGCTAATTTAAAGTAATTTTCATGTTAATACCAAATATTATTTGAATTAAATTGAAATTTGGGGAAAATGCCCTTACCAAACCCGAATAGATTTTATACTTATCGAAGTTTCGGAAACTGTGATGGATTTGCTTCGTGCATAATTTCATAAACCGTTTCATAAACATCTTCTACCGAAGGTTTGCTAAAGTAATCACCATCGGTTCCATAAGCTGGACGGTGTTCTTTTGCAGCAAGAGTTTGTGGCTTACTGTCTAAATGCTTATAAGCACCTTGGGTTTCAACTATATTATTTAAAATGTAAGCTGAAGCTCCGCCAGGAATGTCTTCGTCTATAACTAAAAGGCGATTTGTTTTGGCTACACTCTTTACCATATCGTGGTTTAAATCTAGCGGAAGTAGCGATTGCACGTCAATAATTTCGGCATCAATTCCAGCTTGTTGTAATTCTTTGCCAGCTTCTTCGACAATTTGTAGTGTACTTCCGTAAGAAACTAGTGTAATATCTGTTCCTTCTTTTATGGTTTCAACAACGCCAATTGGAGTTTTAAAATCGCCAAGATTGTTCGGCATTTTTTCCTTTAAACGGTATCCATTTAAACATTCAATAACCAATGCTGGCTCGTCAGTTTCAAGGAGTGTATTATAGAAACCTGCAGCTTTCGTCATGCTTCTTGGTACTAGAATATACATGCCGCGTAATAAGTGAATTAAACCACCCATTTGAGAGCCACTATGCCAGATTCCTTCTAATCTGTGCCCACGAGTTCTAACAATTAATGGAGCTTTTTGCTTACCGTTAGTCCTATAACGAGTAGTTGCCAAATCGTCACTCATTATTTGAAGGCAATACAATATATAATCTAAATACTGTATTTCTGCAATTGGTCGAAGTCCGCGTAACGCCATTCCAATTCCTTGCCCTATAATAGTTGCTTCTCGAATTCCTGCATCGGCAACTCTTAGTTTGCCGTATTTTTCTTGCATTCCTTCCAAACCTTGGTTTACATCACCAATTTCGCCAGCGTCTTCTCCAAAAATTAAAACTTCAGGATATTTACTGAAAATAGCGTCAAAATTATCACGGATAATTACACGGCCATCTACATCTTCCGCATCATTAGCGTAGGAAGGAAGTACTTCTTTTAGAGTCTTTGCATTTTCTTCAGATTCACTGTAAAGGTTTGAGCTGAATTTAGGTTGAACTGTTTCAAAATAATTTGAAACCCAATCTTGTAATTGTTTTTTTTCTGTTGAATCTTCATTTACAACATATCGCAAAGCTTTTCGAGCAGTAGCTAGAATGTCTCTTCGTAAAGGCTCCTTATCTGAAGCTAATTCATTTTTTATTTTTTCAATAAAATTTTTATTTGCGCTAGTTTCGGCTAGATTTCCGAGCAACAATACAGCTTCTTCTTGTTCATTTTTAAAAGGCGTAATAAATGCTTCCCAAGCCGCTTTTTTACCATCGCGGACTAATTTTTTAATATCTTTTTCAATTTCAACAAGTGTTTCTTCTGTTGCAATATCATTCGCAAGCATCCACTCGCGCATTTTTACGTTACAGTCGTTTTCTACCTCCCATTGTAAACGGTCTTTGCTTTTATAACGTTCATGAGAACCACTGGTGCTGTGACCTTGAGGTTGGGTTAATTGTTGCACATGGATTAAAACAGGAACATGTTCTTCACGGGCAATTTTCGAAGCACGGTTGTAAACATCAATAAGCTCTGGGTAATCCCATCCATTTACGCGAATTATTTCGTAACCGTTTTCTTCTTCTGTACGTTGAAAACCTTTTAGAATTTCTGAAATATTTTCTTTGGTAGTTTGGTATTTTGCGTGAACGGAAATTCCGTACTCATCATCCCAAACACTCATAACCATTGGTACTTGTAAAACTCCAGCTGCATTTATAGTTTCCCAAAATAAACCTTCACTGGTACTAGCATTTCCAATAGTTCCCCAAGCAACTTCGTTTCCTTTGTTGGAGAAATTGGTTTTATCTTCTAAGCCTTTTACTTTTCTAAAAATTTTTGAAGCTTGTGCTAAACCTAATAAACGTGGCATTTGCCCTGCGGTAGGTGAAATATCTGCACTACTATTTTTTTGATCTGTAAGGTTTTTCCAACTTCCATCTTCATTTAAACTATGGGTTGCAAAATGCCCGCCCATCTGCCTTCCAGCACTCATTGGATCTGCTGTAATGTCTGTATGCCCGTAAAGACCTGCAAAAAACTGCTGAATTGTTAATTGGCCGATAGCCATCATAAAGGTTTGGTCGCGGTAGTAACCACTACGCCAATCACCTTTTTGAAATGCTTTTGCCCAAGCTAGTTGCGGCACTTCTTTTCCGTCACCGAAAATTCCGAATTTAGCCTTTCCAGTTAATACTTCGCGACGTCCTAATAGACTACATTCACGGCTGGTAGCAGCTATTTTATAATCGTTAAGCACAGTTTGCTTAAAATCGTCAAAAGATATATCGTCGCTTGTCTTTGGGTCTGTCTGCATTTCAAATAATTTAGGTTTTGCAAAAATAGCGAAATTGGGCGTGTTTCGCAATGAATTATTGAATGCGAATGCAGTTTGAAATGCAAATGTTATATGAAACTATTTTCCTTTGATAGGAAGAAGCTTCAGTATCAACAATCTAATTAAAAGAAGAAAGGGGAATCCATGCAGTAAAACATCAAACCAATCTGCTGCTCCCATTCCTTCGGCACCGCCAGCAATCCATTTTAGCTTGCCCCATAGGTGTGGCTCTGGTAGAAAGGGAGCTAAACCGAGAGTTAGACAAAGTAGGATAATTATTCGCCAGTTGTTAAGTAATTGCATAAGCGTTTATTTGGGATTGGTTTATTTGGCTTTGCTCCCCTTTAAGGATTGGGGGTTGAGTTTGAAATAAAAGAATCCCCGACGTACCGAGGATTCTTTTGTGGGGAAAATTATTTATTCTACTTCTTTAACAGAAGCTCCTGATGCATTTTTACGCACAGATTCAATTCCATTTTTGGCACCACTTTCTGCAACATACATCTGGCTACTACCAATAATTTGCCCATTACTGGCTTTAATATTGAAATGAATTTTTCCGTTTTTGGCGGTTTTTATTTCAAAGCTATCATCTTTTCCACAGTTATTCTGAACAGATTCAATACCATTCATAGCAGCTGCTTTAGAAGCATACATCTGGCTAGATAAAATTACTTGGGAATTTGCCGCTTTTAATACGAAGTGATATTTATCACCAGTTTTTTTAAGTTCGAACATAATTAGATTTTTAGGTTTTAATAAATTTAAAGCTACAATATCGTGAAAAAGAATATTTTCCGAAAAGATATAAACCTCTTTTTAAAAAGTTTAGCATTAATTACTTAAACATATCCATCCCCGGAATGTTTGGCATACCCTCCTTAGCAACGGCGGCAACTTCAGTTTCGTTAATATTTGTTGCTTTTTCAATGGCCTTATTCAACGTAAGTATTAAATAATCCTCAAGCTGTTCTTTATCTTCAAGCAAACTATTGTCAATTTCAATCGTTTTTATTTTTCTGTTTGCGGTTAGCGTTATTTTTAAAAGTCCGTCGCTACTGGCTTCATCAATTAAAACCGTGTCCAAACGTTTTTTTGTAGCTTCTACTTTTGCTTGGGTTTCTTTTAATTTACCCATCATTCCCATTAAATCTCCAAACATAATTTTAGTCTTATAGTTTGCTGCAAATTTACTACTTTGTACCGCAAACCAACAACCTTATATTGATGAAAAAATTAGCCTTCCTTTCAATTGCTTGTCTTATTTTTGCCGTTTCTTGTAAAAATAAGGACACTTCAGATAAAACTATGGAAATCACTCCACCAAAAGCAGATAAAATCGCCAAAGAATTAATAGCCCACAGCGATGTTCGTATCGATAATTATTTCTGGCTCAATGAGCCAGAAGACAAAAAGGTAATTGATTATTTAAATGAAGAAAACAAGTATTACGATGCAATGACCGAGCATACCAAAAAGTTTAAAGGTGATCTTTTTGAGGAAATGAAAGCACGTATAAAGGAAGACGATGAGTCTGTGCCATACAATTTGAACGGTTATTTCTATATAACGCGATATGAAACAGGAAAGGATTACCCAATCTACACACGTAAAAAAGGTTCTTTAGACGCTACTGAAGAAATACTTTTTGATGTGAATGAAATGGCGAAAGATTATTCCTATTATAATTTAAGTGGTCTAAATATTTCCGAAGACAACAAGTTAATTTCCTTTGGAGTGGATACATTAAGTAGAAGAAAATACGACATATTCGTAAAAAATCTTGAAACAGGCGAAATATTACCAGAACGTATTCCATTAACCACAGGAAGCGCAACTTGGGGCAACGATAACAAAACACTTTTTTACACACGAAAGGACGACAAAACGCTACGTGCAGATAGAATTTATCGTCATACTTTAGGAACAGATCCAATAGCGGATGAACTAGTTTTTACCGAAGAAGACGAAACCTTTGGAACGTATGTTTATAAAACTAAGTCTCGTAAATATGTAATTATTGGCTCTTACAGCACGCTAACTTCAGAATATAGAGTGTTGGATGCTAATAACGCAACGGGCGATTTCAAAATATTTCAGCCTCGCGAAAGAGGTTTGGAGTACAATATTTCGCACTATGGAAACAATTGGTATGTATTAACCAATAAAGACAAAGCGCTCAATTTTAAGCTAATGAAAACTTCGGAAGATAAAACTTCTAAAGAAAATTGGGTAGATATGATTCCGCATAGAAGTGATGTGCTTTTAGAAGATATTGATATTTTCAAAGATTATTTAGTTGTAAGTGAGCGTAATAACGGTTTAACAAAACTTCGTATTAAAAGGTGGGATGACACGGTAGATTATTATCTTCCTTTTAATAATGAAACTTACACGGCCTTCGCAACCCAGAATCCTGAGTTCGATACTAAAACTCTTCGTTATGGATATAATTCATTGAATACGCCTGCTTCAATCATTGATTTCAATATGGAAACCAAGGAGAAAACAGTTTTAAAAGAAACTGAAGTTCTAGGTGGAAAATTCAACAAAGACAATTACGAAACCGAACGTTTATGGGCAACTGCAGCGGATGGAACAAAAATACCAATGTCTGTTATTTACAGAAAAGGAATTAAAAAAGATGGTAAAAACCCATTGCTTATATACGGTTACGGTTCTTACGGCGCTACTATTGACCCATATTTTTCAACAGTGCGTTTAAGTCTTTTGGATCGAGGGTTTATCTTCGCAATTGCCCATGTTCGCGGTGGAGAATATATGGGAAGACAGTGGTATGAAGATGGAAAACTACTGAAAAAGAAAAATACGTTTACAGATTTTATAGACGCTTCAAAATATTTAGTTGAACAAGGTTACACTTCAAAAGAACATCTTTACGCCTCAGGAGGTTCTGCTGGTGGACTTTTAATGGGTGCAATCGTAAATATAGCTCCAGAGTTATATAATGGTGTAATTGCTTCCGTTCCTTTTGTAGATGTTGTTACCACAATGCTCGATGATTCAATACCGCTTACTACAGGCGAATATGACGAATGGGGTAACCCAAATGAGGAGGAATACTATAATTATATTAAAAGTTATTCACCATACGATAATGTAGAAGCAAAAGCGTATCCAAATATGCTTGTAACTACTGGTCTACACGATAGCCAAGTACAATATTGGGAACCTGCAAAATGGGTCGCAAAACTTAGAGATTTAAAAACCGACAAAAACTTACTTTTATTGCAAACTAATATGGATGCAGGCCACGGCGGGGCTTCTGGGCGTTTTGAGGCTTTAAAGGAAGTTGCGATGGATTATGCTTTTTTATTGGATTTGGAAGGAATTAGGGAGTAATAAAAATAATTATGTACCTTTGTGCGGTTAAAATTTTCAGTTTCAAACTGAAGTCATTTTAAAACGAACTCCCTTTTATGAAAGAAGAAATAAAAGCTCACAATAACGTGTTGGAACTTATTGGCAACACACCATTAATAAAGCTTAGCAAAATTACCCAAAAGATGAAGGGTAATTATTTCGCAAAGGTTGAAGCTTTCAATCCAGGTCATTCTACCAAAGACCGAATTGCCCTTTATATTATTGAAGAAGCTGAAAGAAAAGGAATCCTTAAACCAGGCGATACCATTATAGAAACCACAAGTGGTAACACAGGTTTTAGTATTGCAATGGTTAGTATTATTAAGGGTTACGAGTGTATTTTGGCAGTAAGCTCAAAATCTTCAGCAGATAAAATAGATATGCTGAAAACAATGGGTGCTAAAGTGTATGTATGCCCAGCGCACGTTAGTGCAGACGACCCGCGTTCTTATTACGAAGTTGCAAAAAGACTTCACAACGAAACTAAAGGTTCGGTTTACATTAACCAATATTTTAATGAGCTTAATATAGATGCACATTACCAATCTACTGGCCCCGAAATTTGGGAGCAGACAGCAGGTAAAATAACCCATTTGGTAGCTTGTAGCGGAACTGGAGGAACAATCTCTGGAACAGCTCGCTTCTTAAAAGAACAAAATCCAAACATTAGAATAATAGGAATTGACGCATACGGCTCGGTGCTTCAGAAATATCACCAAACTAAAGAGTTTGATGCAAATGAAATTTATCCTTACCGAATAGAAGGTTTAGGTAAAAATTTGATTCCAACAGCTACAGATTTCAACATCATAGATAAATTTGAAAAAGTAACTGACGAAAGTAGCGCACACACAGCTCGCGAATTAGCAAAAACTGAAGGTCTTTTTGTAGGTTATACTAGCGGTGCGGCAATGCAGGGCTTAAAACAGTTAGAAGAAGACGAATTTGATGAAAACAGCAACATTGTTGTTATTTTTCCAGATCACGGTTCACGCTATATGAGTAAAATTTATAATGACGAATGGATGAATCAGCAAGGTTTCTTCGATTCTGAAACTGCTGAGATTCATAAAATTGAATACGTGTAATAACCTGCTAAATTAGAAATTTTTAAAATCCCGATTGCAATTAGCAGTCGGGATTTTTTGTGAATGTAGGTGTGCGATTAATCGCGCGCCTACTAAATCTAAAATCTAATGTCTAAAATCTAAAATCTTACAATAATTTAATTAATTTTGTCGCACATTTTTAACAAAAACTTTGATGAAAGATTTATTCGCAAAAATATATAAAGATAAAGGTCCGTTAGGAAAATGGGCTGAACAAGCTGAAGGCTATTTTGTGTTCCCAAAACTTGAAGGATCAATCTCTAACCGAATGAAGTTTAAAGGCAAAGAAGTAATCACTTGGAGTATCAATGATTATTTAGGTCTTGCAAACCATCCAGAGGTTCGAAAAGTGGATGCCGAAGCCGCTGCAAAATGGGGCTCTGCCTACCCGATGGGTGCCAGAATGATGAGTGGTCACACAGATCTTCACGAACAATTGCAGCGAGAACTTGCAGCATTCGTGAGTAAAGAAGCGGCTTACCTTTTAAATTTTGGTTATCAAGGAATGTTTTCTACTATTGACGCGCTAGTTTCAAAGGACGATGTAATTGTTTATGATGTTGATGCCCATGCTTGTATTATTGACGGGGTTCGTCTTCATTTAGGGCAACGCTTCACTTACAGACATAACGATATGGAAAGTATCGAAAAAAACCTACAACGTGCTACAAAAGTTGCTGAAAAAACCGGCGGAGGAATTCTACTTATTTCTGAAGGCGTTTTCGGAATGCGTGGCGAACAGGGTAGATTGAAAGAAATTATTGATCTTAAGAAAAAATATAATTTCCGATTTTTTGTAGATGATGCCCACGGTTTTGGAACTCTTGGTAAAACAGGTGCTGGAACAGGTGAGGAGCAAGGTGTGCAAGATGGAATAGATATTTATTTTGCAACTTTCGCAAAATCGATGGCAGGCACAGGAGCATTTATTGCTGGCGATGAAGAAATAATGAATTACCTAAAATACAACCTACGTTCACAAATGTTCGCAAAATCATTACAAATGGTTTTGGTAGAGGGAGCTTTGAAACGTTTGGATATGCTTCGCACAATGCCTGAATTAAAAGAAAAACTTTGGGAAAATGTAAACGCATTACAAGGTGGACTTAAAGAAAGAGGTTTTGATATTGGAACCACCCAAAGTTGCGTAACGCCAGTATACCTAAAAGGAAGTATCCCAGAAGCAATGGCATTGGTTAAAGATTTACGTGAAAACCACGGAATTTTCTGCTCAATCGTTGTTTATCCTGTAATACCTAAAGGATTAATTCTTTTAAGAATGATTCCGACGGCTACGCATTCATTGCAAGACATAGAAGAAACATTAGAAGCCTTTTCAGAGATTCGTGAACGTTTGGAGAATGGAACTTACAAACGTCTTTCTGCAGCTGTTGCTGCGGCGATGGGGGAATAAAATTCCTGCGAAGGCAGGAATCTCAATAAATAAAAATCCACCTTTTGGGGTGGATTTTTATTTATGGTCTCTTAGAATCTCCAATAATTCCTTCGTGCATTTTTCAAATCTTTCTTTTTCTATAGATAAAAACATTACAGTATTCATTGTTAAAATGAAAAGAACAAAAATGATAATGCCAATTTCAATAGCTAAATTATCAAGTCGAAATATTATACTCAATATAATAGCAAATAATATAACCTGAGGCAGAATAATGACTACGGGTAGCTTTCCAATAATTTCAATTTCATTTTTTGAATTTATTTTACAAGTTCCTTTAAAGGATAAAATGGAATTAATCCTTGAAAATTTACACCAAAACTTCTTCGACCTAAAATAGATTTTGTCTTTTTTAAAAAGTAAAAGAGCTTCTGCTTTTTGAACTTTTCCTAATTCAGGAAAACTATAGTTTGGCATATCTGTTATAATAGTTTTCTTAAACCAAGAAATTCCCCATTTAAAAAATGGCATTATAATTAATCTGGTTGAAATTGTTTCAAATATTTGAAGAACAATTAAGATTATAAAAATGGTCGTTAACCAAAATGTTAGGCCCCACAAAACCAAACTAAATATTCTTCCTAAAAGTACTCCGTTCCTTATGTTGCACAGGATTGTAATCTTTCCAAAGCAATTGTACAGCAGTGTTTTCCTTTAACTCTGGGTTGGTTTCAACAGTATGTATTCCTTTTGAATTGAAGAGGTTTTGCATTTCTTCAAAAATAATTGCGGTAACGCCTTTTCCTTGGTATTCTGGGTCTATTCCTATTAAATAAAAAGCTGCGGTATCGTTCTTTTTCTGTGCTTGAAGTATATAATTCCAACCTAAAGGAAATAATTTGCCATTCGCCTTTTTTAAAGCTTTTGAAAAGGAAGGCATTACAATGGAAAAAGCAATCAATTTTCCTTCTTCATCTTTTATACAGCAGATATAGTCTGGTTGAATAAAACTGAAATACTTCTCTTTGTAATAATCTATTTGGTATTGTTGAATTGGTACAAAAGTCTGGAGTGAATTATAAGTCTTGTTCAATAATCCAAACATAGCATCTACATGCGGAATTATTTCTTTTTTGTCCTTAAAACGAATTACAGAAAGTTTGTAACGCTCCCGAATAATTCTAGAGAATTTTGCGACTTTTTCAAAAATAGTATCAGGAATTTGTAGCCTGTATTCTACCCAAGTGGCTTGTTTTTCATAGCCAAGTTGCTCTAAATGTTCGGCGTAATAAGGATAGTGATACCAAGTAATCATAGTATTCATCTCTTCAAAACCTATTGTAAGGATTCCAGCTTTTTCCATATTACTGAAACCTACTGGGCCTTCAGCGTATTCTAGGCTGTGCTCGCGGCCTTTTTCATACGCTTTTTCAAGCAGGGCTTTGGTTACTTCAATATCATTAACCATATCTAACCAACCGAAACGGATTTTCTTCTTTCCTTGTTCATTTACTTCTAAATGATTCAGGATAATGGCAATGCGACCAACGATTTCATCATTTTTATAGGCTACATAATACCAAGCATCTGCATTTTTAAAAACGGGATTTTTTTCAGTATTTAAGGTTTCCATTTCGTCTTTAATGAGTGGCGGAACCCAGTATTTACTGTCTTTATAAAGTTTAAAAGGAAAAGTGACAAACTTTTTTAAATCACTTTTAGAGGTTAGTTGTTTTATTGTAATCATATAAAATTCTTTATTATTCGCCGTCTTCGTCCAAATTTAATCCGTCTTGACGTTCTTGTTTTTTGTCTTTTTCTTTTTCTGCGTCTTTTTCCTTTTTCTTGTCTTCTTTTATAGCTTTGTCTTCTAAAAATTCATCTTTCTTATGCATATCTAAACGATACGCAACACCAACACGTCCATAAAATTTAGATGGTGTATCTTTTAAACTATAAGTAAGTGAAAGATCTACTTGAAAATCTTTATTTATTAAAGTTGCGGCACCACCACGAAGTAGTTGGTCTGCATAAAAATCACTCATAAAGCCTTGGTTTTCAGCAAAAAGAGAGAACCAGCGGTTGGTTGCGTGCGTTAAGGTAATAATGTAACCATACGTTGGAAAATCTGAAGTTACACGATCTACAATAATATTAGTAACAAAAACCCATCCGCCAATAAAGTTGTTTTGGGTTGAAAGTACAAATTTGGGACTAACTATACTTTCGCTTTTTGGGACAAATGGATTTATCTTAGTATCATCTATATAATCAAAATTTGCTCCAACATAAAGCGATATTGCAGGAATTAAATCTGCCCATTGGGTTTTGTTATTTGCTTTCCAACTATAGAGGTTTGGACCTTGAAGGTCGCGTTTTCTATATGGGTCATAGACAAGGTATTTAACACCTAATGTATTGCTTTTAAAATTGGAAACGCTGTATTCTCGGGCAGTTGTAGAACGATTATCGGTAACTTGGTCCGATTGAAACTCGCCCATAAAACTAAATTCAAGTCGTTCTTTCCAAAAGCCATAACGAATCATATAATCTATAGACATGCCATCTGTTTCGGTAAGTAAAAGATTGTGTTTTTCTTTTCCATAACTAAAACCAGCTTCAACCTGAAGCACGTTTGTACCTACTGAAAATGCGCCTTGCGAACCACCAGGATGGTTTGTGTTTATCATTTCGGTATATTGTGCCGAGACGTTTGTAAAAATCATGAAACTGAATAGAAATAATAACGGAAGTTTAGTATCCATGTAATGTTGGGTTTAGTTCAAAGATATAAGAATTTACCATTTATTTAATAGTGAATATTCGTCTTTTTCTGCTTCAATTCTTATTTTTGAAAACAATTTGACAATTATGATGACATTCCTTAAAACGATATTAATCGTTCTTCTGGTATATTTTGGACTTAAGTTTCTTTTTAAGCTAGCTAAGCCTTATATAATGAGTTATATTTCGAAAAAAGCTGGACAGCAGTTTGAACAGTTCTTCGGAAATAACCCAAACATGAATACGCAGCGTGAGCCAGAGGGTAGCATTACCATTGATAAAAATCCAGCCAAAAATTCCCGAACCAGTAAAAAAGTTGGCGAATATGTTGAGTTTGAAGAAGTAGATTAAAAGAGAAGTTTTGAATCAAGACTTTTTTCGAATTTTATAGGTCTCACTACTAAAAAGTCGTCTTTCCTGTTTCCCTTTAGTCCTGACTCCCTTAAGACATTGGTTCGTGTTTCTTTTTCAATCCTGTTTCCAAAATTTTCCCTAATTTCCCCACTTCAAATTTACATCCCAAATTATGTCGTTCAACTATAAAAAATTTCTTCCTCATTTAGTTGTTTTTGTTCTTTTTATAATTGCCTCATTGGCGTACTTTAATCCAGTTTTACAGGGTAAAAAAATATTGCAAAGTGATATCGTGCAATATACCGGAATGGCGAAGCAACAAAATGATTTCCGAAAAACTACAGGCGAAGAAACTTATTGGACAGACGCAGCTTTCGGCGGAATGCCAACCTATCAACTAGGGGCAAAATATCCTAATAACTATATAAAACAACTCGATCTTGCCATTCGTTTTTTACCACGCCCGGCAGATTATCTGTTCCTTTATTTTATAGGAATGTATATTCTCTTTTTGGTGCTTAAAGTGGATTATAAACTAGCTTTTCTTGGGGCTTTAGCATTCGGTTTTTCAACATATTTAATAATTATTTTAGGCGTTGGTCATAATGCCAAAGCCCATGCAATAGCCTATATGCCGTTTGTATTAAGTGGAATATTTCTCACCTTTCGCGGAAAATATCTTTGGGGATTTCTATTACTCACGGTTTCAATGGGGTTAGAATTGGTGGCAAATCACTTTCAAATGACCTACTATTTATTGCTGTTAGTAGTAATAATCGGTATCGTTTATATGATTGATGCTTTTAAAAAGAAATTGTTACCACATTTTTTTAAAGCTGTTGTTATTATGCTAGGAGCCGTTGTTATTGCTGTAGGTTTAAATGCAACTAATATTTTAGCAACTAAAGAATATGCAGATACTTCAACTCGTGGAAAAACCGAGCTAACTATTAATGCAGACAATACGCCAAAAGATAATACTACAGGGTTAGACTTCGATTATATTACAGAATACAGTTACGGTAAATTAGAAAGTTTCAACCTTTTTATCCCACGTTTTATGGGTGGAAGTTCTTCGGAAGCATTTCCAAAAGACTCAAAAACTGTTGAAAGTTTGATGCGTATGGGCGCTTCTTCACAAGAAGCAAATCAGGTTTTAAACCAGATACCAATGTATTGGGGAAATCAAAGTTTTGTAGGTGCTCCAGCTTATATTGGGGCAATTGTAATGTTTCTTGCGGTGTTAGCACTGTTTTTAGTTAGAGGTAGAATAAAATGGTGGATAGTTTCTGGATTCATTTTAACGCTACTTTTATCGTGGGGAAAAAACTTCAGCGGTCTAACAGAATTTTTTATTGATTTTGTTCCATTTTACGATAAATTTCGGGCTGTTTCTTCCATACAAGTTATTATTGAATTGATTCTGCCAATACTCGCGATAGTTGGGCTTCATCAGTTTTTTAATATGTTTGAAAAAGAAAAAGAAAAGAAAAAAGCGTTACTTTATGCTACAGGAATTGTAGGTGGACTCACCTTACTATTTATTCTTTTCAAATCATCACTTTTCGACTTTGCAAGCCCTTACGACAGCTACTTTAGGGATGAAATGGGTTTACCGTTTTTGGAAGCCATTCGCGAAGATAGAATGTCACTTTTCACCTCAGATGCAATACGTTCCTTGATTTTTGTGGTTTTAACGGCAGCAGTTCTTTGGTTTTTTATGAAAGGAACTTTGAAAAAAGGATTCGCCATTGCAGCGCTATGCGTTTTGATGTTAGTAGATTTAGTAGGTGTTGATAGAAGATATGTTGATGAAGATGCTTTTGTACAAGCAAAATTTGTTGACGAACCTTTTCAAAAGAATGGCGCAGACGAACAAATTTTAAAAGACGACGGTCATTATCGCGTGTACGATGCATCTGGGAGTGCTTTTAATAGTGGACGTGCCAGTTATTATCACAATGCTTTAGGAGGTTATCACGCTGCAAAACCTGGCAGAATGCAGGATCTCTTTGAATTCTATATAAGTCAAGGAAATATAGGCATTCTTAATATGATGAATGTACGCTACATCATTACACAATCCAAGAATGGTGGGCCCGTAGCACAGCGAAATCCGTATGCAAATGGCGATGCTTGGTTTGTTGAAAACGTTCAGCCTGCGGAGAATGCGAATGAAGAAATCCAGCTTTTAGATAGTTTGGACACAAAGAAAACGGCGGTTATTAATAAAGAATTTCTCTCAAAAATTCCTAATAAAAAAATTGAAAGAGATAGCACAGCGTCGATTGAACTTTTTACATATAAGCCAAATCATTTAGTGTATGAATCTTCAACAAAAACAGAACAATTAGCGGTTTTTCCAGAAGTGTATTATCCAAAAGGATGGAACGCATATATTAATGGAAAGCCCGCGGAATATTTTAGAGTTAATTATGTTTTAAGAGCGATGATAATTCCTCCAGGAAACAATAAAATTGAGTTTAAGTTTGAACCAAAAGTAGTTCAAACGGGAAGCACTATTTCTTTAATAAGTAGTATAATACTTTTATTGATTTTGTTGAGTGGTTTATATTTTACTTTTCGGAAGAAAGAAATTAAAGAATAAATGAAAAGAGCTCTAATCATCACATATTATTGGCCTCCAGCAGGCGGTCCGGGCGTACAGCGATGGTTGAAGTTTGTAAAGTATTTTAGAGAATTTGGTGTAGAACCAATAGTTTACGCACCCGAAAACCCAAACTATCCTTTAGTTGATGAAAATTTTTCTTCTGAAATTCCTTCAGATATTGAAATTATAAAGCAACCAATCAACGAACCATATCGTTTTGCGAAGCTATTTTCAAAAAAGAAAACTAAACAAATAAGTAGCGGTATTATTTCAAAAAAAGAAGTTTCTGCATTGGAGAAGTTGATGCTCTATGTGCGTGGCAATTTTTTTATACCCGATGCGCGCGTGGGTTGGGTAAAACCTTCGGTTGTATTTCTTTCAAAATATATTGCTGAAAACGCTGTGGATGTTGTAATAACAACAGGGCCGCCACACAGCCTTCACTTAATTGGAATACAACTCCAAAAAGAATTGAATGTAAAATGGATTGCAGATTTCCGCGATCCGTGGACTACGATTCATTACCATAAATCACTTCGACTTAGTAAAGCTTCGGAACGGAAACATAAAGAGATGGAGGCTTTGGTTTTAAATTCGGCAGATTTTATTACTGTTACAAGCCCAACGACAAAGAAAGAGTTTGAAATGATAACCGATAAACCAATTGAGGTTATTACAAACGGTTACGATGTTTCAGAAGAAATAAATTTTGAAATGGATTTCAACTTTTCAATTTCGCATATTGGTTCGCTTTTAAGCGAACGAAACCCAGAAGTTTTATGGAAAATACTTGCCGAAATTTGCAAAGAGAACAATACTTTCAAAAAAGATTTAAAGTTGAAATTTGCAGGAGCGGTAAGCGAAGAAGTAAAAGAAAGCCTTGAAAATTTTCAGCTTACCAAAAACTGCGAATTTTTAGGGTATGTATCCCATTCTGAAGCTTTAAAACTTCAAAATCAATCTCAGGTTTTACTTTTGGTAGAAATAAACAGCGCAGAAACCCGCGCCATCATTCCAGGAAAACTTTTTGAATATTTAGTCGCTAAGCGGCCAATAATTGCATTAGGGCCAAAAGAAAGCGATATTGAAAAAATAATAATCGAAACCAAATCTGGCAATTTTTTCAGTTATTGGGATGATGATGAATTGAAGGTAGAAATTCTTCAACTATATCAACAATTTAAAAATGGAGGTTTAAAAATTACTTCCGAAAGTATTGAGAAGAAATATAGTAGGAGGGAACTTACTAAGCAAATGGTAGATATAGTCGAGAACTTTCTGAAAATCGAATAGTTATTTTCCATTAATAATACTTTTTAAATATATGAAAACCAGCTATAGTCTGTAGTATAATATTTTTTTCTAAGTGAAAAATTTCGGAGTTTGTGCTATTAAAACGAATTGAAACATTGAACCTTAAATTTGAAACCTTGAATCTCTAAAATTTAGCAGTAAGCCTAACATTAAAAATTCGTGGTGTTAAGTAATTCGGGATAGCATATTGCACTTTGGTATAAACGTCTCTTACAAAAGTGTTTGTAATAGAGTTCTGAACATCAAAAATATTGAATATTTCAGCGCCAATTGAAAACTCTTTAAAAGGCTTTAACCAGCCGCTTTCCCTAAGTTTAGTGTCGTCTACAATTACATAGCTTATACCAAGATCTGCACGTTTATAATCTCTTAAACGAGTTTGGTATTTATAAGGGTCTGCATAGCTTGGAGAACCTCCTGGAAGCCCAGTGTTGTAGGTTAAATTAAGATACATTTTAAGTGAAGGAATCACTTTTACGTAATCTTGAAAAAGCATTCCAAATTTTAAACGTTGATCTGTTGGGCGGTAAATAAAGCCGCGATCGTTTATGTTTTCTTCAGTTTTTAAATACCCAAAACTTATCCAGCTTTCCGTTCCGGGAACAAACTCTCCTGCCAAACGCAAATCGAGCCCATATGCATAAGCAACGGTATTGTTGTTGGCGCGGTAACGTATGCGAACGTTTTCTAATGTATACGAATTTACATCTGTTAAGTGTTTGTAATACAATTCAGAATTTAATCTGAATGCGCGATCCCACATTTTAATACTGTAATCATTTCCGAATACAATATGTACGGATTGCTGCGCTTTCACGTCAGGACGAACCGTTCCAGTAGAGTCACGCAATTCACGATAAAAAGGAGGTTGGTGGTACATTCCACCAGAAAGACGGAAAAGCATATCCATTTCCCAATCTGGCTTAAAAGCAATCTGTGCTCTTGGGCTGAAAACGGTTTGCGAGGTACTGATAATATTTTTTCCACTTACCGTCCAATTTTGACCACGAACCCCAGCGTTAAGCCAAAGATCACCGTCACTAAGACTTGTTTTTCTACTCCATTGTGCATACCCAGAAATCCTGTCAATCTGAGTTTCATTTTGTGCTCGAACATTTGTGTAAGGCACAATTGGCGAAGTGTCTGGATCGTAAGGTTGGTTGTTTGGTGGAAATATTGGCGGGCGAATAGAAAACCCTGCTGAGTCAATAATTTCGTATTCCTGCACACGATCGCGAATATCCTCGCGGGTGTATTTTATGCCGTATTCAATTTTATTTTCTTCAATAGAAAGATTTCCTTTATGCTCTACGTTTAAAATTAGTGCATCAAGATCATTACGGGCGTGGGTAAGTTGGCTACCAATGCCGCGGGTAAATTCTACAGTTCCTAGCTCTTCGCTACCTAGTTCAGTATTTACTTCACCTAAACGGTATTCAGCAAGAATGTCATAATATTCCTGTTCGGTTGTTTGGTAAAGTGAGGCGATAAATTTTGCAGTATAATTGTCTGAAACTACCCAAGTCGATTTCAAAGCACCAAAATAGGTATTGTAGCGGTCTTCTTCACGACCTTCGTAAAATACTAAAAGTGCGATTGGGTCTGTAATGGTTCCGAAATTGGTTTGTCTTGTTAAAGGTCTATAATTATATTCATTTATAGAAACATTACCCAAAAAGCTAATTTCAAATTTATTTGATAATTTATAACTTAAATAAGTCTGCACATCTGCAAATTTAGGGCGGTAGTTAGTTTCGGTTTCTTTTGCTTGTACAAAAAGACTGTTGTCACGATACCTAATTCCTAAAATTCCTGAAAAGCGTCCGTTTTTTGAAATTCCTTCTACAGAGCCACTAGCTCCCAAAAGGCTTGCATCTATTGATGCGCCAAAATCTACAGGTTTGCGATAGGTAATATCTAAAACTGAAGAAAGTTTGTCGCCATATTTAGCTTGAAATCCACCTGCTGAAAATTCCACATTACTTGTAAGATCACTGTTTACAAAGCTTAAACCTTCTTGTTGGCCGCTTCGTATTAAAAATGGCCTGTAAACCTCAATTTCGTTTACGTACACTAAATTTTCGTCATAGTTTCCGCCACGTACGGCGTATTGTGTACTTAATTCATCATTACCATTAACGCCAGGAAGTGATTTTAAAAGGTTTTCAACACCAGCGTTTGCCCCAACCATTTTACGAATTGTTTCGGGTGAAATGGTTGTTACACCTTCTACGCGTTTGTTTTCACGCCCCAAAATTACTACCTCGCTTATTTGCTCTACAGTAGTATTCATTACAGGATTAAACTCGTAATCTTCATTGGGTGAAAGATTTACCGTTATCTGAACTTTTTTGTGAGTAACGTGTGAGAATGTTATTGTTGCATTTTCATTTGAAGGAATTTCCAATAAATAAAATCCGTTGAAATCTGAAATAGTTCCAGAATCATTATAAAGCACGTTGGTCCCAGAAACAGGTATATTATTTTCGTCTAAAATAATTCCTTTTACAGCTGCTTTTTGAGCAAAGGCGATAGTTGCAAAGCAAAAGAAAAGTAGAGTGAGTGATAGTTTTATTGTTTTCAAAAGCAAGGGTTAGGGATGTTTTCTGAAAAATTTTGCTTCAAATGTAGCACTATTTCCAACATTATCGAGTACTATAAGTTTCAAATTATTCTCAGATTCCAAATTAACGTTATCATTAAAATTATAAGTTAGAACGTCTTTTTTGTAATCATATTCCATTAAAATGTATTTTCCGTTGATTGTTGCTCGGTACGAACTTATTCCGCTGAGATCGTCAGTAATTTTTATTTGTAAATAATTTTGATTGCTTATCCATTTATCTTCCGCAAAATTAAGTGGTTTAATTTTAGGTGCGGTGGTATCTGAAGCCACGGTGTAGTTGCCAAAGGTTCTAGTTTTGGCTGTTAACTTGTTGCCGTTGCGTGTGGTTGAAGTGTAATAAGGATCACCTTTATAATTAAGTCTTCCTAAATATAATTTGTCTTTATCTACGTCATTATAAGCCGAAATGTCTGCTGTAATTGAAATGTTTTTATGAATGGGTATAATATCTTCATGAAATTTTAAAACATCGCCCTCATCTTTTATAACTAGATAAGTGTCTTCATATAAACTATTGGCAGGTATATAAATGCTGAAAATACCTTTGGTTATTGACGTAGCATGATCTGCGTATATATAATCGTCTGTTTTTTTTGTTTTTTTTAAATTCAACACTTCCACTTTTTTTCCTTCAATGGGTACAGAAATAAATACACGGTTGCCCTTAAAGTCATTAACTTCAATAGAATAAATGGATTGTAAACTATCTTTTATGTTCAAGAAACCGTTTTGATCTTCCTTAGTAATAATACTCAGCGGATTGTTTTCTTCCCTAAAAAGCTTTTGAACCATACTTTTATTGGTTTCATAATAATTATAATCAGTATAGCGATTTAAATATCTTGTTTCAGAAAATGAAAATTTATTGAAAAGCACCTCGAAACTTTCTGAACCGTTAAATCGTGTTTCAATTTTATATGAACCATTTTTATTTGAAGCGCCATCTTGCTGGTCGTAGGTGGTTATTCCGAAGCCAATTTTTCCATAGGCTGTTAAACTTTCGGTTTTATAGTTGCCATCTTTCTGCTTTATTAATCTAATTTTTGTTCTATTTTGGCTTTGGTTAACGTGCGCATCCTCACCAATAGGGTAGACGAAAATAGCACTAACAATGGGGGTTTTTGAATCGGGAATATCAATTCCAAATAAAAGCGGATTCATAGGTCTTTGGGAAGCATCTCGAATTTCAAAATGCAAATGTGGTCCGCCACTGCCACCAGTGTTTCCGGTATAAGCAATTAATTCTCCCTTTTTTACAGCCAATAATGTTTTGTCTGGGAAAAGTTCAGTTTCGTAAGTCTCCTTTGCATATTGGTTTTCTTTTACATATTTTTCAATATCGCCTGCATAACTTTTAAGATGCGCATAAACGGTAGTGTAACCGTTGGGGTGAAGTATATATAAAGCTTTTCCATAGCCAAAATGTCCTACTTTTATGCGTGTAACATAACCATCTGCGGGTGCATAAATAGGAAGTCCTTCTCGCTGTTTGGTTTTTATGTCTAGCCCGCTATGGAAATGATTAGCGCGCATTTCGCCAAAATTGCCTGCAAGTATTAAGTCTATATCTAATGGATTAGAAAAATAATCGGTTGGAAATTCGCTTTGTGCATTAGTAAGCGCACTGCATAAAAGTAATATTGTAAACAATTTCTTCATAGTGCAAAAATAGGAATACGTTACGATTATAATAGGGGGGTAGTATTGATTTATTGAGACTTTCTTCAATAATACAAAAAATTATAGAAATCTGTTTGCTTATTACGGATGGTATGCTAACTTTGTGAAAGAAGTATTGAATATAAATTTTAATGAGTAATCTTTCTGAAATAGTTGATTCTCTTGAGAATAGAGTTGGCAAGTTGCTTACAAAGCACGAAAAATTAAAATTTGCCAAAGCAGAATTGGAAGAAGAAGTTGTTGTTTTAAAATCAAAACAGCAACAATTTGAAAATGAAATTGAAACTTTAACCGAAAAATGCAATTCATTAAAATTAGCAAATTCAATGCTCGGCAGCGACCAACATAAACGAGATACAAAACTCAAGATAAACGCTCTAGTTCGGGAAATTGACTATTGCATTACCCACCTTTCCGAATAATAATATAACAATGGCCGAACCATTAAAAATAAAACTATCCATTGCAGACAGGGTTTACCCCTTGACAATCAATCCTTTACAAGAAGAGGGGCTACGTTTGGCAAGCAAGAAGATAGAAGAAATGATTAAAAAGTTCGAGCAAAGTTACGCCGTGCGCGACAAACAGGATGTATTGGCCATGTGTGCCCTCCAGTTTGCAGCTCAGGTAGAGCAAAAACAAATTGATACATCTAGCGATACACAAGAAACAGAGGCAAAGCTTACCGCTTTAAATCAGCTATTGCAGGAGCAATTATCATAACGTTCTTTAAATTAAACAAGGTTACTGCCTACATTAATATTAATTTTTGTTAAACTCAACACTATTTCTTTAAAAAGGGTGAGTTGAAGTTGTAAAAGCGTGCCGTCTTCGAGCGGATTCTTGACCAACTTGTTAGCCCTAAACATTTCTTTAAAGGAGTTTATTCAAAATAATTGTATTGATGTAGGCTTTTTTTATACATATAACTCAACTAAAAAATGGACATAATAACTATTGTAATTGGTGCAATTGTAGGTATTGCAATTGGCTTTTTTATTGCAAAAATACTAGAGCGTAATAACGCTTCCCAACTGATACAAAGAGCAAAAAAGAGTGCGTCGGCAATGCTAAAGGAAGCAAAATCTGAAGCTGAAACAATTAAAAAAGATAAAATACTTCAAGCAAAAGAAAAGTTTTTAGAACTAAAATCTGAACACGAAAAAGTAATTTTAAGTCGTGACAGAAAAATATCGGATGCAGAAAAGAGAACCCGCGATAAAGAATCTCAAGTTTCTAACGAGGTTGCTAAATCTAAAAAACTAAATTCAGAATTAGAAGAAAAACAAGGCGATTACAACGAACGACTTTCTGTTTTAGATAAAAAGCAAAACGAAATTGAAAAAATGCACCGTCGCCAAGTGGAACAGTTAGAGGTTATTAGCAGTCTTTCTGCAGATAATGCCAAGGCGCAGTTAATGGAAAGTTTAAAAGACGAAGCCAAAACACAAGCAATGGCGTACGTACAACATTCTGTTGAAGAAGCAAAAATGACCGCCCAGCAAGAAGCTAAAAAAATTATAATTAATACTATACAGCGTATTGGTACTGAGGAAGCTGTTGAAAATTGTGTGTCTGTTTTTAACCTTGAAAGTGATGACGTAAAAGGTAGAATTATTGGTCGTGAAGGACGAAATATTCGTGCCATAGAAGCCGCAACAGGTGTTGAAATTATTGTAGACGATACACCAGAAGCAATTATTCTTTCCTGTTTTGATTCCGTGAGAAGAGAAATTGCACGTTTATCATTACACAAATTGGTAACGGATGGACGTATTCACTCTGCACGTATTGAAGAAGTAGTTCAAAAAACTACAAAGCAAATTGAAGAAGAAATAATAGAGGTTGGAAAACGTACCGTTATTGATTTAGGAATCCACGGATTACACCCAGAACTTATAAAAGCAGTAGGACGTATGAAATATCGTTCGTCTTATGGCCAAAACCTGCTACATCACTCGCGTGAAGTTGCAAGACTTTGTGGCGTAATGGCGGCAGAACTTGGTTTAAACGCCAAACTAGCTAAAAGAGCCGGATTGCTTCATGATATTGGGAAAGTTCCAGAAATGGAAACTGAAATGCCTCACGCACTATTGGGAATGCAATGGGCAGAAAAACACGGTGAAAAACCAGAAGTATGCAACGCCATAGGTGCTCACCATGACGAAATTGAAATGACTGGCTTACTATCGCCAATAGTCCAGGTTTGTGATGCTATCAGTGGCGCAAGACCAGGTGCAAGACGTCAAGTATTAGACTCTTATATACAACGTTTGAAGGACTTAGAAGATATAGCTTTCGGATTTGGTGGTGTAAATAAAGCATACGCAATACAAGCAGGGCGAGAACTACGTGTAATGGTCGAAAGTGATAAAGTGAGCGACGAAAAAGCTGCGCAACTTTCTTTTGAAATTTCACAAAAAATACAAACGGATATGACCTATCCTGGACAGGTGAAAGTAACAGTAATCCGTGAAACTAGAGCTGTCAATATTGCGAAGTAAAACCCCCTAACAACCTAAAGGGGAACCATACTCAAAAAAAGAAGAGGTCGTCTAAAAAGGGCAGCCTTTTTTGATGATTATTTTTGATATATTTTGTATCTTCATGGATCATTCTCAAAAGTTGTGTTTGAATTGAAACAGAATTCTGATTTTTGTTTAAAAATTAAGCTTTGGACAATTATCTATACTCACTCCATTTAGGTTTTCGGGAATCCAAGATTTCACCATCTAAATTAACCGATTAATAATCAATCATTTAGCATTATTTTTCTTGGTGTTGTCAATACTATTTTGTATATTTATAGTGCTGATATTCAGATTAATGACTATAAAATTATCCATAAGAGAGAGAGAT
>Ga0256845_1001082_pt1 | contig 23076 bp, 22 predicted proteins | sample RiftiametaG_FD_189101 | JGI IMG/M metagenome (GOLD analysis project Ga0256845, IMG submission 189101) | Tube worm associated microbial communities from hydrothermal vent at the East Pacific Rise, Pacific Ocean - Riftia | ecosystem: Host-associated > Annelida > Integument > Unclassified ... | reverse complement strand
TTACTGAATGGTTCTTTGCATAATCACATAATTTAATATACCTTTTCATGATGCTATCATATCATAGAATTATTTAATATTGTTTTAAATAATTTTCTATTGTTTCAGAGACATGTTAGAGATACTAACAAAATGGAGATTGAACGGAAGGAGTGTAGTTGAAAATAGTTATAGACAATATATGTCCAAATATTAAAATATAATTCATCTATAACATTCTCAATAGGAGTTAAAGATGAATTTAAAAGAGACATTAAAACATTATAATATTAAATCAATTTGGCACTTTACAGATAGAAGCAATTTAGAATCTATTAAAAAACATGGCTTATTATCTCTGAATCTTTTAACTCAAAACTCTATAGATGTTAGCTGTTATGGGGCAAATGAGTTGAGTCATAGCCTAGACAGAATGAGGGGGCTTGACAGATATATTCATTTGGCTATTATTCCTGACCACCCTATGCAGTATATCAAAAAAAGAAACGGAGAGATTCCTAATCCTATATGGTTAGAGATAGATATTTCTGTTCTTTTTGAGAATAAGAGCAAGTGTTGTAATCAAGTTGCTAATAGTTCAATAGCTCACTGTTATAATATTGAACAAATTGATAAGGTTATAGACCTTAAGGCTTTACTCAATAAACCACATTGGAGTAATCCTATACGAAAGGCAGAGATTATCATAGCTGACAAAATAGATTTTAGTAAAATTAAAGGAGTACATAATGGCTAATCGCCCAATATTTTTATCGACCAACAACCCAAAAAAGCTTTTTGAAGAGAAAAACATAGAGTTCAAATTCTATACAGGTTTTTCACTTTCTCAAAAATCAAAATCAATTCAATCACTGCATAGAAGTGCAAAAAAGGAGGGAATAGATAATATCTTGGAGGTTTCTACCAAATCAGACTCTAAAATTGGTTGGGATTTGAGTGCTTTTAATTTAATGGTAGATTTTAACGACTCTAAACAGATAAGTGTAGAGTGTGCATTTCAAGGAAGCAAAGTTTTTGAAAGCAATATACAATATAAAGACATCTATTTTAAGCAGAGTATCGAAGCAAAAAAAGATTTACGGTTAAAGAGTTCGGGCAATATTATCGGTTTTAATTTTAGAGATGAGTTTTGGAGCAATGAGCCAAAAACAGCCTTTTATGATTGGATATATATCAATGCTCTCTATAAACAACCTAATATTACCAAAGAGCTTTTGAATTATAGTGTTTTTTCAGATATAGAGTTTAATCCCAAACGCTCTATTAACTGCCAAGCCCGAACTTGTGCTATTTTTGTCTCTTTGGTTAGGTTAGGGTTAATAGATGAGGCTTTGAGTTGTAAGGATAGGTTTATTGAGGTGGTTTATCCTAATTCTCTAATACAAGGAGTACTATTTTAATAATATTCATTTATATCAAGTTTTTTAACATAAATTACTCATATATTGTTTATATTTTAAATATATAAATATATAATTATATATATAGATTAATATTTATATATAAATAGAATAAAAGGATTTGATATGAAGATAGAAAATACTTCTAATATAAAAAAAATATTTAATTTGCATAATCATTTGATATTTTTTTTATATTTCATATTGATAGTATTTTTGTTTACTCTAATTCGTAATAATTCCTATTATGATGGAAAAAGAATAAATGATTCTATAGAGATAAAAAAATTAGCTAAAAATATCAAATTTTCGTTGAGTGAATGTTTAAATATTAAAACTGAACAAGAGTGTATTGAAAATATTCAGCAATATTTAAAAAAAATGAAACCATTTGCAATTGTTAAAATTAGTCAAAATAATCAATTTTTAATTAATTATAACCGAACAAAACCTAGACATAGAGATAGAAAACTTGTAGTTATTCCTAAATATTTATCTTTTATAAAAAATTATAATTATCATATATATATTGCAAAACATTCTGTGCCAAATATTTTCTATAGCGTGATACGCTCAATGACTTTTTCAATAAAAGATATATATACTCATATAAGAAATACAAATATAGAAGAAACAAAAAAATGGTACAGATATAATAGAATCTATTTAAGGAGTAAAGAAACATGGATATATATAGTTATTGCTTTTTTCTTTTTGTTTGTTATGAAACTGTTACAATCTAGTAAAAAAATGGATAAAAATTTAAAATATCAACCTAAAAAGTTAGTTAATATTCTTACTAATTTTACTATTGACACCCCCATAAAATACTCGACACACCTATGGGATTTTGGTAGTATCAAAGATGAGTACGGAGATTTCAGAGGTTTTATTAATAAAATTGATAAACAGTGTATGAGAGTTATAGGAAAAGAATTAAAAGAGCTTTCTCCAAAACTCCATGAAAAAATATACAATTTTCTATTAAATGAAAACCCAACCAAAAGTTGGTGTTCAAAAGCGAATATTACTATAGGTTGGTCATCTTTAGATGGATTAGAGGAGTGGTGTAATAAAGAAAAAAACCCTTTTGATTTTGAGTTAAAAGAGAGTATTGAAGTTGAAAATCAGACCATTACAACTTTTGGAGAGATAATAACTCTATTTAAAAAAGAGATAGAGATACGAAATGATAGTAATATGCTTGAAAATATCTTTTTGGCACAAAAGAGAAAACTTGGTAGAGCTTTTAAAATGGAGTTGATTAAACTAAAAGGAAGAAGTTTTTATACAGATGTTGAGAGTTTTCAAAATGCCATAGATAGAATATTTCAAGAGATAAAAAAGAGAAAGGGGCATAAAAATATAAGAGTTGAAGTTATTGAAGTTGATGCCGAATCTATAGAGATAGTTATTACTCAAATAGGTTCAAGAGCCAATAGAAGTATAAAAGAGATGATTGATGAGGTTGAAGATGGAGATTTCAAGATGCTCAAAGAGACTTTGACCAATTTGTGTGATTGGAGTATTGAGAGTGATTCTGAAAATGGGGGATATAGAGTGAATTATCTATCTGAATCTACGAAGGAGAAGAGCGAAAAGTTATCAGAGACTCCTGATGGATTTAAACATATATTGAGGTTTTATAAAAAATGAAAAAGATTTTACTAATAGAAGATAGAAAAGAGAGACAGAAGCTATTTAGCTATCAAACCAAAATAGATTTTGATACTTATAAAGATATATTGGATAATAAGATAGGTCAAGATTATCAAGATTTTTATGAATCGGTGAATAGTGGAGAGTTTGATTTTGATAATTATGTGGTTGTTGTAGTTCATAAGTCTGCTTTTAATGGAGATACACAAGAGATTTTATACAAGATTGAAAAGAGCTGTCAAGAGAGGGATATAGCTTTGGTTCTTTTTTCTGGTGGAGTTACTTCAAACTATTATGAAGAAAACGACTTTTTTAAAAAGTTAGAGTTAAATTCAAAAGATTTTTATAGTATTAACCTTGAACTATTTTTAGAAAATTATATCAAAAATGGAGTGGTAGAACTATTGATATTGAGCTATGGGGAGAGATGGAAATTAAATATTCTATTAAACTCTATGGAGAAGATAAATAATTTTATATTCAACAGTAAAGATGATGATATTTTATATGATGAGTTTGTTAATGCTACGGATTTTCATCTGATAGAGACGCTAGATATAGATTATTCTAAGCCAAATATAGAAGATGGGTGGGTTTATCTATCAGAGATTAAAGAGATAGCTTTGTCTCTAAAAAAATATATAAAAGAGAGAATTATCTATGAATAGTAGGTTATTAATCTATAATGATAATGTCTCTTTTTTTAAAAAGTTTAATAGTAAGATAGCATTTAAACCTACTGCTGATATAGATGAGTATATTACTAAAAATATTATCCCTCAACTAAAAACTTCAAAAGCAAAAATTATCTATATCAAAGATAATCTCTCTTCAAACTATTTAGAACTCTATGGATTAAGGCTTATCTATCATATTCGACTAAGTCAAGAGTTAGGTAATAAACGCTTTTTACCGATAGTGCTACTTAGTGATTTAGATACTTATCTGCTCAATAGATTAACCCCTATGGCAAAGGTTCTTTTTACCAAAAATATTTTTGTTGCTCCAAATAGTATAGAGAGTCTTGGAAAAATAGAGATAAAAGAGTTTAAAGAAGAGGAGTTTGAGAGAAAATTTCTAAATCTTATAGAGGTAGAAGCACCCAAAGATTATCTAAGTCATCATGATATATCTAATGAGTGGGCTATTTATAGATGGGCAGAGTTTTTAAAGATAAATGATTCCCAAGCCATTAACCAAAACAGAGAAAAAATCGCTTCAATGCTCTATTTTAAATATCTCTTGGCTAGAAACCCTATAACCATAAAGAAAAAAAATGGAATTCAATTTGTGCCAAGACCACCTGAAAATAGTGGAAAGATTCTTTATATAGATGATGAGTGGGCAAAAGGGTGGAGTGATATTTTTAAACACTATTTTTCTAAAAATAAAAATATAGAGTTTGAGACCTTGGAGTACAACTTCAAAGATAGTAACAAATTTAAAATTATTTCAGATATTGATAAAAGGGTTAAATCTTATAATCCTGATTTGGTTCTTTTGGATTTAAGGCTAACCCAAAGTGACCATAAGAGTAAAGAGATTGATGATTTTACAGGAATAAAAGTTATTAAAATTATAAAAGAGATAAATCCTGCAATTCAAGTGGTTATATTATCAGCTACAGGGAAAAGCTTGATTTTGGAGAAACTCTATAGATATAATATCTTGGGATATATAAAAAAAGAACACCCCACAGATAATAGCATTGATACAAAAGAGAGTTTTGAACATCTCAAAGAGTTGATTGATACAGGATTGGGAAAAAAATATCTAAAAGAGATTTGGAATATTCAAAATAGGATTTTAGATTTAGAACTTTTTGAAAAAGAGAATTTTAAACAGATGAGGTTTGAGATTGGGTCAGTTTTTGAGATTCTTGATAGTAATATTAATATGCAAAAGAGATATATTTACGCAATGTTGTCTATTCACCAATGTTTAGAGGAGATAAATAACTGTTATATAGATGACAAAAGAGCTGTTTGGATAGATACTCAAAAACCTATAAATGTTAAAAACTCTACCAAAAATAAAATCTTAGAGGTGCTTACAAAACGGTTGAGACTATATGGTTTTGAAGAGAAAATTAATGAGATTGCTCATCTACGAAATGGTGTTATTCATCCTAATGGAAGAGAGATTAATATTCGTAGCGAACAGATTTTAGATTGGTTCGAGATGCTCGAAAACATTTTAAAGAAGGTATCAAGTGACCAACCAAACCACTAGAGTACTAGAACTCCTAAAACGCTTCAATGATGGTCAAAAGGTCTGTATAGAGGTATTGAAAAATGATATTTTATGGGAGAGTAAGAGTGAAAAGACCATAAGACGAGATTTGGATGTGATAAAAGAGGTTTTTCCTGAATCCTTTAAACTCATTCGTGGAGAGAAAGGGTGTTATAAAGCTATTACAAAAAAGGCATTTGAACAATTTTTAAATGAACGAAATCTATCACTATTAATTCAAACCTTTAGCATTGCCCAACGAAGTGACCTTTTTCAAAGTTTGGATATAGACCAAGCTGATAAGCGTATTATCGAGAGCAGAGTAAAAGAGAGCAGAAAAATTTATGAATTTAAAAATAAACCATTTGAGTCCAAGAAAGATAATTATAAGTTGATGAAAAAATTGGAACATGCTGTTTATTATCAAAAGCATATAAGCATTAGATATATGGTAAAAAATAGAGTAGAGGAGTATAAAATCAAACCCTATAAAATAATTTTTATGAAAGAGAATTTTTATTTGGCTTGTGAGGTAGAAGCTTGTAATTTTCTGTTTTCACTCTATCGAATATCTAAAATAGAGGAGGTTATAGATAGCCATAAAACTTTTTATAAAAATAGAGAAATAGAGGATTTTATCAAATTTATACAAACTCCTTTTGCAAGATATAGAAAAAATTTCAGAAAATATTTAATAAGAGTTATTTTAGAAGTTGATAAATCAAAAGCGTTTTACTTTAAAAATAAAAAGTTTTTAACATCACAAGAGATATTGGAGATAAAGGATAATGGTAATTTGATAATCTCTTATCAGATAACTCAAGAGATAGAAATAGATGAACTTATAAAAAGTTGGTTACCATATCTAAAAATAATAGAGCCATTAAGTCTAAAAGAGAAGATTAGAAAGGAGTTGCAAGGATATATTACTATTTGATTTCTATCTATTCTTAAATTTCTCTTTTTTCTCCTCTTCCAATAGTTTAAGTCTCTTTTTATCTCTATTTCTCCTCTTTAAGGGGTTTCTAAAGCCCGAAATATAGGGATGGATAAGATTTTTTGGGGACTTTTCTCATGTAAAGGTAAACAAAGTTAATGTTAAACAAAACGTATCTACAAGAATCTACAAACCTATCCACCAATTCACATACAGTTCATCTCTATATGATACTCTTCTTTGTAATATACAAGGAGAGTATCAATGCAAAGAGCAAAAGTTCCAATTTTTATACTTCTATCAACTACTCTACTATCTGCTACTACTATTAGTGAGCTTATAGATAATGGATTGGCAAATAGTAGTATTATCCAAAAAAATAGGCTTCAAACTGAGCTAATCGAAGCAAAAAAAGAGGAGAGTAGAGCCAGTAGATTTGGAGAGTTTGATATGGTGGGGAGCTATACACACTATAATCTACCTAGAACTCTAGCACCTATTGTTCCCTCTGCTCTCTCTCCGAACTCCTCTGTTGAGACGACACAAGATTTATTTACTACAGGTGTTCAATACTCTGTACCACTATTTACAGGTGGAGCGTTACAAGAGCAGATTCAAATCGACCAGTTATCTAAATCTATGAGTCAGAAAAAAGCTAGACTTAGTAGAGAGGAGTTGATTTATAATATTCGCTCTCTATATCTATCGGGACTCTCTCTCCAAGAGTTAATATCAGCTCAAAACCTATATATAGAGGCTTTGGAGAAGCTAAAAGAGATAATATCTCAAGGTGTATCTTTTGGTAAAAAAGCCAAAATAGATATAATAAAAACAGACTCTTCACTACAAGAGGCAAAGGGTAGATTGGCTCAGATGCAGAGTTCTCTAAAAATGATAAAATCGACACTATCAGCCACTACTCATACTCCAAATATAGACTATCTCGAATCTATAGAGGTAGATATGAATGGGGAGAGAACTATTTTGGTAGATAGAGATAGTCTAAATGGGTTAGATAGATTTGAACTTCAAGATTTGGAGATAGAAAAGGGTAGTAGAGTCATCTCAAAAGTCAAAGCGAGTAAAAAACCACAAGTTGCACTAAATGGCTATTGGGGAGATAACTATGATATAGATGGCTCTCTCAATAGAGAAAATCTATGGCAGATTGGTGTAAATCTAAAATGGAATATTTTTGATTTTGGTAAGAGTTTAGCCAAAATTCAACAAGCCAAAATCGCAAAACTTCAAGCCATTGTTCAAAAAGAGGTAACAACAGAGGGGTTCAAAAAGCTTCTAGCCCAAGCTACCAACAAGATAGAATCAGCCCTTGCCGATTATCAAACTGACCTATCCAAACTAGAACTACTCCAAGAGAGCCAACAGATAGAGGAGGCTAGATATAGTGCAGGAGTAGCAACGCTAAATGATTTGCTACTAGCCAAATCAAAAACCCAGTTGACAAAATCCAAGCTTATAGAGTCTGGGTATGCGTATCAAAATGGAGTCTACTATTTGGATTACCTATTAGAGAGAGGAGAAGAGAGATGAAAAAGATTATTGTAGTTGTATTAGTTATTGCTGTTTTTGTAGCTATCGCATTCAAAGGAAAAGCCCTAATGGAGCAGAGAAAAGAGGAGATAACAAAAGAGCCAATACCCCAAAAAAACACTATCTCTGTCTCTTTGACCCAAGCCAAAGAGGGTATTATGAGAGAGACACAACCCTATTTGGCGATAGTTCAATCCCACAAGAGTATCAAAGTTGCTACCAAAATGGCAGGATATATTGAGCATGTATTTGTAGAGGAGTCGCAACAGGTTAAAAAAGGGGAGCTTTTGGCGACTATTGATGAGAGTGACATCAACTCAAACATCTCTCTACTACAAACAACATTAGCCCAACAAGAGAATGATTTAGCCTTGGCAAAGCAGATTTATACTCGAAATAGAAAGCTCTATGAGGTAGGGGGACTACCCAAAGAGCAGGTTGATACATCAAAAGTGATTATGCAGGGAAAAAGCTCTGTTATCAAAGCAACTAAACAGAAGATTTCTCAACTTCAAGAGCAGAAAAGTTACCTAAAAATCAAAGCCCCATTTAGTGGAGAGATTGATACTCTACTTATGCACCAAGGAGATTTGGCAGTAGCAGGAAAACCTATTTTGAGTATGAGTAATGGAACTAAAAAACTTATCTTCTCCTTTGTAGCAGGAGAGAAGAGCATCAAAAAAGGTCAATTAGTCTATAACGGTGATAGAGAGATAGGCAAGATAAAAAAGATTTTGACTCTAGCAAAGCAAGGTCTAGTTCAAGCAGAGGTGGAGTTAAAAGAGACTCCTACACTACCACTTGGAGCAACACTTAATATTGATGTTTTAGTAAAATCTCAAAAGGGCTGTATCGTCCCAAATGATACGCTACTTCACAAAAATGAGGGAACTTATCTAATGGGCTATAGTAATAATAGATTTAGTCCTATAAAAGTAGAGACTATAATGAGCCAAAAGAGCCAAGAGATGATAACCCCTTGTCCTACAACTCCTATAGCTGTAGGTAGCGAGGTTCTGTTGGGTAAGTTGCCTATCTATGGAAATGTGGAGATTAGAAGATAGTATAATCTACTATATGATAAAATTTTGCCTAAAAAAGGCAAACCATGTCATATGAGATATTGACCATAGAGACCGTCAAAGAGTATATATTAAATATCAAAGAGATAAATCACTATCTCCAAGATGGAGATATAGAGATAGATGAGATAGGAGATGGCAATCTAAATTTTGTCTATATAGTCACCAACCGAGATAACCAAAAGAGCCTAATAGTAAAACAGGCTGTCCCATATCTGCGTATAGCAGGTGAGGGGTTTCCTCTCTCTCGTGATAGAATGAGTTATGAGATTAGAGCTTTGAAATTTTATGAAGAGCATGTCCCTACCTTTGCACCCAAAATATACTATGCTGATGAGGAGATGAGCTTGGTTATTATGGAGAATCTATCAGAGCATATTATTATGAGAAAAGGGCTAATAGATAGAGTCTACTATCCACACTTTGCAGAACATATCTCCTCTTTTTTGGCACAGACTCTATTCTACTCCTCCTCTCTATATCTAAATAGCAGTGAAAAACGAGCATTGATTGATAGATTCAACTCCAACACAGAGCTATGCAAACTCACAGAGGATTTTGTCTTTACTCTCCCTTTTATGGAGGATGAGACCAATGATATTAATCCCGATTTGATAGATGAAGCCAAAGCTCTTTTTGCCCAAAATCTATTCAAAAAAAATCTGCTAAAGCTCAAATATATCTTTATGACTCAAAATGATGCTCTACTTCATGGAGATTTACACACAGGCTCTATTATGCTAAACAAACAAGAGACATTCGTAATAGACCCAGAGTTTGCTTTTGTAGGTGCTTTTGCCTTTGATATAGGTGCATTGATAGCCAATATGATTAACTCCTATATCTCACACTTTTATCGTAGTAATGATAGAGAGTACAGAGATTGGATTTTAGAGACTATTAGAGAGATTTACACCAAATTTGAGTCCAAATTTTTAGAACTATGGGCGAAACACCCCAACTCTGCACTACTAAAAGAGGGCTTTATATCCGATAGTGAACTAGATGAGTTCAAATCAGAGTTTATGAGAAATATCTTCTCCCAAAGCGTAGGCTTTGCAGGGTGTAAAATAGCTAGAAGAGTCTTTGGGATAGCAGGAGTAGAGGATATTAGAGGGATAGAAGATAAAGAGAAACGAAAAGAGGCTGAACTGATGGCTTTGAGAGTTGGGAAAGAGTTGATTTTGAATTATGAGAGAGTTAGAGATGTTGAGGGGTTGATTGGATTGCTTCCTCAATAATTCTATATGTGTGACATAGTCACACATATGATTTAATCCAACTTCAAAACAGCCATAAATGCCTCTTGTGGTACATTGACACTTCCGATAGCCTTCATCCGTTTTTTACCTGCTTTTTGTTTCTCTAGTAGCTTTCTTTTTCGAGTAATATCCCCACCATAACACTTAGCAGTTACATTTTTGCCCATTGATTTGACATTGGTTCTAGCGATAACATTATTTCCGATACTCGCTTGAATAGCTACTTCAAATAGTTGTCTAGGGATTAACTCTTTTAAGTTTTTGACAAATGCTAAACCTCTAGTTCTTGCTTTCTCTTCAGGTACGATAATAGAGAGAGCATCTACAACCTCTCCTGCTACTTTTATATCTAGTTTTACTAATTTCCCAACTCTAAAACCTACAGGCTCATAATCGAAACTAGCGTACCCTTTGGTAGTGCTTTTTAGCTTGTCATAAAAATCCATAACAATCTCATTCATAGGAATATCATATTCTAATAGTACTCTTGTCTCATTGATATAGTCCATCTTGACCTGAATACCTCTTCTGTCATTTAGAAGTTTGATAATATTCCCAAGATAATCAGTTGGTGTTAATATAGTAGCTTTGATATAAGGCTCATATATCTCTTTTATCTTTTGAGCTTCGGGTAAATCAAAAGGATTTTGGATTGATATTCTCTCTCCATCTGTCTTTTCTACCTCATATACAACTGTTGGTGCTGTAGCGATTAGTTCGAGGTCAAACTCTCTCTCTAACCTCTCTTTGATAACCTCCATATGCAACATGCCCAAGAAACCTGTTCTAAATCCTGAACCAAGAGCTAGTGAACTTTCAGGCTCAAAAGAGATAGAACTATCGTTTAGTTTTAGTTTATTTAGAGCATCTCTTAGGTCTTCAAATTTATCTGTCTCTATAGGGTAGATTCCTGCAAATACGAACGGTTTTGCACTCTCAAATCCATCAATCGCCTCTGCTGTTGGGTTAGAGGCATCTGTAATAGTATCTCCTACTTGCAATCCATCAACAGTTTTGAGTCCTGTTACTACTACACCAATCTCTCCAGTGTCTATTTTAGGAGTTTTGATATTGGCAATAGGGTTTGGATACATCAAATCCAAAACTTGATACTCCTCTTTGGTACTCATAATCTGAATCTTTTGACCTTTTGATATACTACCCTCATATACTCTAACTAGAGCCAATGCACCTAAATAGTTATCAAACCAACTATCATAGATTAGTGCTTTGCATGGAGCATTTTCATCTCCTGTAGGGGCAGGAATTCTATCAACAATAGCATCAATTAGTTCAGGCACACCCTCTCCTGTCTTAGCAGAGACCAAAGAGTGTTCAGTACAATCCAATCCAACAGCATCCTCAACCTCATGCAGAACTCTATATGGGTCGGCAGCAGGTAGGTCTATTTTGTTTACAACAGGTAGAAGCTCCAAATCATTATCTACAGCGATATATACATTGGCAATAGTCTGTGCTTCAACACCTTGTGCTGCATCTACAATCAACAAAGCCCCCTCACTCGAAGCCAAAGAGCGACTCACTTCATAAGAGAAGTCAACATGCCCAGGGGTATCGATGAGGTTTAGGATATATTTTTCTCCATCTCTTTCATAATTAAGCCGTACAGATTGAGCCTTGATAGTAATTCCTCGCTCTTTCTCTATATCCATTGTGTCCATGACTTGGGCTGACATCTTTCTGTCCGATACTGCGTTGCACTCTTGGATAATTCTATCTGCTAGTGTTGATTTTCCGTGGTCTATATGTGCTATAATTGAAAAGTTTCGTATATTTGATTGTGGTATTTTCATTTTTCTCCCTATTCTAATTTGTCTCGAATAGTGAATTAACACTCTCATTGTTATAGACTCTTCGGATAACCTCACCTAACATTTTGGCAGTAGATAGAACTTTTATCTTTTTTGACTCTTTTTTTATTGGGATTGTATTGGTAATAACTAGTTCATCTAAATCACCGTTTTCTATTCTTTCATAAGCAGGACCCGATAGAACAGGGTGAGTACAACATGCCATAACAGATGTAGCTCCAAGGTTTTTAAGTGCAGCGGCAGCTTTGACCATTGTTCCTGCTGTATCCACCATATCATCAATCATAATAACATCTTTGCTTTTAACATTACCGATTACATTCATAACCTCTGACTCGTTTGCTTTTTCTCGTCTTTTGTCTACTATAACCATATCCAATCCCATAGTTTTAGCAAAATATCTAGCTCTTGCTACTCCTCCAATATCAGGACTTGCTATGATTGGATTTTTTAGATTTTTAGATTTGACATAGTCATTAAATAGTACAGCACCATATAGATTATCTACAGGTATATCAAAAAAGCCCTGAATTTGAGATGCGTGTAAATCAACTGTAACTAGACGAGTAATCCCTGCTGTCTCCATTAGGTTTGCTACTAATTTAGCGGAGATAGGAACTCTAGGTTCAGCTTTTCTATCTTGTCTTGCATATCCATAATATGGTACAACAGCTGTAATTGACTTTGCAGATGAGCGTTTGAGGGCATCCACCATAATAAGTAGCTCCATAAGGTTAAAGTTAGCAGGTGCTGATGTTGGCTGAATGATGAACACATCTTTTCCTCTTACACTCTCATCTATTTTTACATTTATCTCATTATCAGAAAATTTAGTTATTTTGGCTTTTGAGAGTGGTTGGTCGAGATATTTTGATACCTCAATAGCTAGTTTTTCATTTGCTGTTCCAGAAAAAAGCATATATCCTGTCATATTTATCTACCTTGTCTTATGTAATAATTAGTCGAATTTTACCTTTATTTTTATAATAGAGTGATTTGTACGGTAATTTTGATTGATATTTTCAGATTTTTAATATATATCTCTAAAATAGGATAATTTTACTCTTAATTAAAAATTTTTAGAAAAATTTCACCAAAGATAAGCAAACTCTTACCATTTTCATTATAAAAATAGACTATAAAAATAAATAGGAGTCCTAATGACAAAAGAAAATGTCTTAGAAGCACTAAAAAATGTAACATATCCAGGATTTACAAAAGATATTGTAACCTTTGGATTTGTAAAGCATGCAGAGGTGATAGGTGATAAAGTAGTTATTGTTATAGATATTACATCATCAGCAGATGAGGTAAAAGAGCAGTTAATAAAAGATTCAACAGTTGAGCTTAAAAAGATTGGTTTTGCAAATGTTGAGGTTCATATTAATGCACCAAAAGCACCAGTACAGCAGAGTAATTCTGTAAGTGGTAAAAATATTGCTCCTCATGTCAAAAATTTTGTAATGGTAAGTTCAGGTAAAGGTGGTGTTGGAAAATCAACAACATCAGTAAATGTGGCTATTGCAATGGCAATGCAAGGCAAAAAAGTTGGATTACTTGATGCAGACATCTATGGACCAAATATTCCTCGGATGATGGGTATGAATAACCAAAAACCTACAATCGAAGGAAACAAAGTTATCCCACTAAAAGCCTATGGTGTTGAGATGATGTCTATGGGTGCATTGATGGAAGAGGGGCAATCTCTGATTTGGAGAGGTTCTATGGTTATGAAAGCTATTGAGCAACTATTACGAGATATTTTGTGGTCAGAACTTGATGTATTGGTAATTGATATGCCTCCAGGAACGGGTGATGCACAGCTTACTTTGGCTCAATCAGTTCCAGTTACAGCAGGAATTACCGTAACAACTCCACAAGAGGTGAGCTTAGATGATAGTAGAAGAAGTTTGGATATGTTCAAAAAACTTCATATACCAACAGCAGGGCTTATCGAGAATATGAGTGGATTTATCTGTCCATCATGTAATGAAGAGTCAGACATTTTTGGTATGGGAACTTCAAAAGCAGTAGCAGATGAGTTTGATACAGAACTAATTGCTAGAATTCCAATAGAACCAGCGATTAGAGTAGGTGGTGATACAGGTCAACCGATAGTATATCACAAGCCTGACAGCGAAACAGCAAAAAGATACCAAAGTGCAGCATCTAATATTTTGGCATTTATAGACAAAGTCAATGAAGAGGGTGGAGCTGATAATCAAGCAATACAACCAACAACACCTCCTGGCGTTAGTGCGTGTAGTGTATAGTTGATAGAGAATAGAGAATAATTTTCTCTATTCTCTTATGAAGCTATGGCGTAGTTAGCTATTCTTCTTAGTTGCAAGTACCAATCATTATCATATCTCATATCTTCACTACCCATATCTGTCAAAGTTATCTCTAACCCTTCACTAGTAAAAGTGATATACTCAATATGCTCTTCTGGAATATCTAGTATCTGGTCTGCATACTCCATTGCGTTATAATCATCATGTAGGTCATTAATGTTCCAAGTGCTATCTATGTTAAATCTTGAGATAATAAAAAAATCTTCCATTCTATTCCTTAAAAAAATATTAAATTTGAAAAAATATAATATATTTTATTCTCTTAAATAAAAATTAAAAATTATAATTTGAGAACAATTTGGGTAAAATTTCATCAATTTATATAAAGGTGAACCGTGCAAGCTACAAAAAAATTAAAAAACCTACTAATTTTGGAGATTATACCTGATTTAGAAGAGACAATTGATGATATGTTCTCTATGATTGAAAAGGCAAAAATGGCATCTATTGCAGACAAAGAGGAGCTAAAAGAGATTCAAGAGATGCACTTGGAGTGTAAAGATATTGTAGAGGAGATAGATAGAGGAGAGATGCCCCAAGATGAGGCAGAGGAGATTTTACAAGAGTTAATGGAAGCTAAAACAGCAGTATAGTAGAGTTGAGTTGATATGAATAGGATTTACTACCCATATAGTGAGTTTAGGGATGATTTAAAAACTTTAATAGGAGAGATAGACCAAGAGTTTGATGCTATTGTACCTATCGCTAGAGGGGGGCTTAGTATGGGGCAGATGTTGGGTGAATATTACAATATTCGTAAGGTTTATGCTATCAATACCGTTGGTTATAATGATACAAAAAAGCTTGATGGGGTCAAGATTTTTAATATTCCAGACTTGAGAAATGTCAGGAGTGTGCTTGTTGTTGATGATATAGTTGATAGTGGAGATACTTTGGTTGAGGTTTTAGAAGTACTACAGAGGGAATATCCATCTGTTAAGTTTTTTTCTGCCTCTATTTTTTATAAATCTACAGCTTCGATTAAACCTACTTGGTGGGTCAAAGAGGCTAAAGGGTGGATTGAATTTTTTTGGATTAAGGATTTATAATGCAGATGTTAAAGTTTTTAGGTGCTATTTTATTGGTTCAGATAGCAAGTGTGACGATAGTTTTACTATTTCCTACAGATTTTTCTACTATGTTGGGTGTTGCTCGTTTGACTATACCTCTACTTATTATTGCTCTTATGGCATCATTTTGGTTTGTATCTCTCTCTAACTATTTTCACAAAGATGCAGAGGACAAGATAAAAATAGCCTTTGAGCAGGAGAAGATGAGGATAAATAGTGAGTTTGCAAAAGAGAAAGATAAGATAAAGAGTGAGTTTGCCTCGGAAAAAGAGAAAATAAAAGTAGATGCAGAGAAAGAGAAGATAAAAGTAATCACCGAGGCTCAACAGAATATCACTTTGGAGTCTACAAAAACACATGCAAAGGCAAACTTTAAAGTGGGTGCTTCTGTAGCAGGGGTTATTGCTGTTGGGGGATTATTTGTATTTACTCAGATGATAACAGTTGGTCTATTGGCTCTGACAACAGCAGGTGGTGCTTTGGGTGGTTACTACTACAAGGGTAGACGATTAGAGAACCAAAAGCGACGAAAAGAGCTAGAGGTAATTGATGCCAAGATTATTGAGCATAAAACATAGGAGATTGATTGATGATATTAATGATAGATAATTATGATAGTTTCACTTATAATGTAGTACAGTACTGTATGGAGCTTGGAGCAAATCTAAAGGTAATTCGTAATGATGAACTAACAGTAGATGAGATAAAAGCACTAAACCCCGAGAAGATTATAATCTCTCCAGGCCCTGCAACTCCCAATGAGGCAGGTGTGACGCTAGATGTTATTCGAGAGTTTGCAGATACCACACCTATATTTGGTATCTGTCTAGGGCATCAGAGTATTGCACAGGCTTTTGGTGGAGAGGTGATACGAGCTAAAAATATGATGCACGGAAAAACCTCACAGATTGGAGTTGAGAGGGATTCAGTGATATTTAGAGGATTACCTACAGAGTTTAGGCAGACTAGGTATCACTCACTTACTGTAAACAAAGATAATCTACCTGATAATATTATCATTACATCTCATAGTAAAGATGATAATGAGATTATGTCATTGGAGATAAGAGATAGAGATATATATGGTGTACAGTTTCATCCTGAGTCGATTATGTCTGAGTATGGACATGAGATGTTGGACAATTTTTTGAAATTATAGGAGACTTGATTATGAGTCGAAGAGTTTTTTATCTATTTCTATTTTTATATATATCGGCTCTATACTATCTATCAACAACTCTACCTATAGGACCAAATGAGGCAAAAGTCTATTATACCGATAGCTCTGTATTGATGTATTTAACTCACTTTGCTAATGGTTGGTTTGGTAATGGTCTTGATTTTCGTCTGCCATTTCTCTTCTTTGGAGTGCTTAATATACCACTATTTTTTATAATGAGTAGAATCTACTGTGAAGATATAGAGCAGAGTTATCTAGCTACAGCTATTTTTGCACTATTGCCTGGAATTATTACAGCTTCTGTGATAGTTAATATTGCTGTAGTTATTATTTCTCTAGTTTTAATCTTTATTATTCTTGATGAGAAGAGATATAGATTTTTACAAGGATTAGTGATGATAGGACTTCTACTTATTCATGATGCCTCTGTTATCTTTTTTATAGCTTTGGCTATATTTTCTGCATTTAGAGGGGAGAGAAAACTATTTGTAGTTGTTATAATCTTTGCAGGAGTCTCTCTTCTATACTTCAATGGACTTGATATTGGTGGTAAACCAGAGGGTAGGTTTTTAGAACTGTTTGGACTATATGTTGCACTATTTTCTCCTCTACTTTTTATCTATTTTTTTTATGCACTCTATCGTATTTGGTTAAGAGAGAGAAAGGATATGCTTTGGTATATCTCTTTTACAGCATTTATCTTCTCTATACTTTTATCACTTCGTCAAAAGGTAGATATGACCGATTTTGCACCTTATGTTATTGTATCTGTTGTTTTGATGCTTGTAACTTATAATAAGACTATTGGTGTTCGTCTACCACAGTTTCAAAAGGGTTATAAGCTAGGATATAATATTGTAGTTGGCTCTCTTATTCTCTTCTCTATGGTTATTATTTTTCATAAATTGCTTTTTTATATAATTGATGATAAATCAAAACACTTTGCTTATTCATTTTACAAGCCATACTGGATAGTAAAAGAGTTAGGAGAGGTAGATAAGTGTTATACAGCAAAGAGAAAAAAAGTACAATTTCAGTTGAGATATTATGGTGTCAAAGAGTGTAAAAATAGTGAACACTCAATAGTGAATAATCAGTAGTTATTGTTATTTTGTGTATTGAAATTTGAGTGTTTCTAAAATACACAATTGTGAAAAGATATTGAGAGTATAAGTAACAACAGTATAAATCAAACCCCCCAAATGGTAAACTAACACGAACACAAACTAAAACAAGGAGAACTCGATGGCTCAAAAAGCGATTAGAGAATACGACGCAAAGTCGATTTTAGCTAGACATTGGGATAAGTACTTTCCAAACTTTACTTATGCCTATGAAACTGTAATGGTTCAAAATGGAGCAGACCTAGCAGAGGTTGCAAAAACAAACGCATGGTTAAATGAAAAAACATTGGTGGCAAAACCAGATATGCTGTTTGGAAAAAGAGGTAAAAATGGATTGGTACTATTTAAAGACCAAAAACCAGGTGATGTATCTTTAGAAAAAGCAATCTCTTGGATTGATGAAAAATCAAGTGAGAAACAGACTGTTTATTTTTCATTTGATGGTGATGAGCCAACAGGTGAGCCAAGTGTAGATATGTTGACACATTTCCTTGTAGAGCCTTTTATGCCTCATACACAAGAGGAGGAGTACTATATCTCAGCAACATGTGTAGGTGATGATGATATGCTCTATATGTCTGCTGAAGGTGGAATGGAAGTTGAAGAGGGTTGGGATGAGAAAGTAACAACGGTTGCTTTTGCTATTACTGATACCGAAGATGAGATAGCTGAAAAAATCAGAGCTAATGTTCCTAAAGATGTCGCGGAAAAAGATAAAGAGGGATATGCAGAGTTTGCAATAGGTTTCTTTAAAGCTTATAGAGAGTTAAACTTCGCTTATCTTGAGATTAATCCATTTGTAATGCAAGGTAACACAATCGAGCTTCTTGATATGGTGGCAAAGCTTGATGATACAGCAGGATTTATGATGGTTGATGAGTGGGGTGATGTACCTTATCCAACTCCATTTGGTATGGAGAGTAAATCTCCTGAAGAGGAAGCTGTTGAGTTAGCAGATAGCAAAACAGGAGCATCTCTAAAACTTACACTTCTAAAACCAGAAGCTAGAATTTGGACAATGGTTGCAGGTGGTGGAGCATCAGTTGTTTATGCTGATACTATTGCAGACTTTGCAGGTATTGATGATTTGGCTAACTATGGTGAGTATAGTGGAGGTCCTACAACTGGTGAGACCAAGTTCTATGCAGAGACTCTACTTGACCTTATGACAAGAGAAAAAGACCCACAAGGGCGAGAAAAAATCCTAATTATTGGTGGAGCTATTGCTAACTTTACAGATGTTGCAAAGACATTTACAGGAATCATCCAAGCATTTGAGAACTATGCTGACAAAATGAAAGAGGTTGGAGTTAAAATCTATGTAAGAAGAGGTGGACCAAACTACGAAAAGGGTCTAAAAAATATTAAAGAGGCTGCAGATAGACTTGGTCTTTGGATTGATGTACATGGGCCAGATACACACCTTACAGATGTTGTAAGAATGGCACTAGAAGAGGCATAGGAGAGAGATATGGCAAGATTATTTACTAAAGATACACAAGCGATTTTTTGGAACAACAATAGAAGTGCGATTCAGCGAATGTTGGATTATGACTATACAATCAAGAGAGATACACCTTCAGTTGCTGCGATTGTAGCACCTACAAGTAATAATAAGTTTGATAAGTTCTTCTTCGGTGGAGAAGAGATTATGATTCCTCTCTACAAAAGTACAGCACTAGCAAAAGAGGCTCACCCAAATGCAGATACACTACTAAACTTCGGTTCATTTAGAACAGCTTACAGTGTAACTATGGAAGCATTAGAGATTGGTGGATTTAAAAACATCATGATTACAGCAGAGGGAATCCCTGAGAGACTAGCAAGAGGAATGAACCAAAAAGCTAGAGACTTAGGTGTTACAGTTATTGGCCCTGCAACTGTTGGAGCAATCGCCCCAGGTGCATTCAAAATTGCAAATATTGGTGGAACAATTGATAATATCATCAACTCAAAACTACATAGAACAGGTTCATGTGGACTTGTAACTCGTTCAGGTGGTCTATTTAATGAACTTGGAAATATTATTGCTCTAAATGCTGATGGTATCGCTGAGGGTGTAGCTATTGGTGGTGATAGATTTGTAGGAAGCGTATTTATTGATAACCTTCTTAGAATGCAAGACAACCCAGATGTAAAATATATGATACTTCTTGGTGAAGTTGGTGGTACAGAGGAGTACAAAGTAATTGAAGCAGTAAAAAGTGGAAAAATTACAAAACCAATTATCGCTTGGTGTATCGGAACAATTGCAAAATACTACGATAGTGGTGTTCAATTCGGTCACGCAGGGGCAAGTGCTAACAGTGACATGGAGACAGCAGAAGCAAAAAACAGAGCAATGGCAGAGGCAGGAATTCATGTTCCAGCATCATTCAATGACCTACCTGCAACTATCAGAGAGGTTTTCGAATCACTAAATATTGCAGAGATTCCAGAGCCTGAAATGAACACAGTACCAAAAGTTAGAAGAAGTAAGCAGTTTATCTGTACAATTTCTGATGACAGAGGCGAAGAGGCAACATACGCAGGATTCCCAATCTCTAGCGTAGCACTCCCAAGCACAGGAAAAGGAATCGGAGATGTTATCTCTTTACTATGGTTCAAAAAACAATATCCAAAATGGGCTACAGAGTTCATCGAAACAGTTATCAAAACAGTAGCAGACCACGGTCCAGCAGTTTCAGGCGCACACAACGCAAAAGTAACAGCAAGAGCAGGAAAGAGTGTTGTTGAAGCCTTAGTAACTGGACTTCTTACAATTGGACCTAGATTTGGTGGAGCAATTGATGGTGCAGCTCAATACTTCAAATATGCAAATGACAATAACCTAGACCCTAAAGCGTTCCTAAAGTATATGAAAGGACAAGGTATACCAATCCCAGGTATCGGTCACAGAATCAAGTCTCTTAAAAACCCTGACCTAAGAGTTACAGGACTTATGGATTTTGCAAAAGAGAACTTCCCTGCAACACCTCTACTTGACTATGCAAGAACAGTTGAAGCACTAACTACATCTAAAAAAGAGAACCTAATTCTAAATGTGGATGGAACTATCGGTATCTTGATGGTAGATATGTGGAGAGCATTAGGATATGAAGAGAATGAGATTGATGAGTTTATCGCTAGTGGTACTCTAAATGCATTCTTTATCGTTGGTAGAAGTATCGGATTTATTGGGCATGTGCTTGATGAAAAACGACTTGCTATGCCTATGTATCGTCACCCTATGGATGATATTCTTTATGATGTTCAGAAGGCTGAGGAGATTTAATTCTTCTCTGCTTTTTTTTTCTGAGGTCTTTTTGGGCTTTGGAGAAATTTAACTATTTCCCCTTTCTAAATTAATTTTGAGATTAATAAATCTATCTAAATAATTAAAATCTTCTTAAAAATATGATATAATTTTTATAATTAAATTATATTAAGGTTATTCTTTTGAAAAATAAATCTGCATTTACTATGATTGAGCTTGTTTTTGTTATTGTTATTTTGGGTATTATAGCCTCTATAGCTATGGATAGGATGGATAGAGATTTGAGACAAGAGGCTTCAGAAACTATTCTTTCACATATTAGGTTGGCTCAGCAGTTGGCATTAAGTGATGATAAACATCAAGTTAACAATGATGTTAATTGGTATACTAGATATTGGCAGATGGAGTATTTGCCTTGTGATAATGGAGATTTTTTTTATAGAGTTGGTTCTCATAGTAGTTCAGGTTGGGGAATTGATGACAAAGAGGAGGCAACGACAGACCCTACAGATGGGAAATATATTTGGTCAGACAGTACCTGCTCTCCTCCTCCTTCGAATGATACATCTGAAAATGTATTTTTGACTAAGAAATTTGGTATAACTAATATAGATAACACAGGTGGATGTAGTGCTGTAACAGATATTGGCTTTGATTATTTAGGACGACCTTATAATGGGATAGCAATGCCTCCTTCGGCTGATTTTAGTAATATCATGACTCAAGATTGTAATTTAACTTTTACTCTCTCAACAGACCAAGATAATGATGGAAATAGTGATACTTTTACTATTACTATAGAGGCAGAAACAGGACACTCTTTTATTGTTGGGCAAGATAATTCGTAATTTAATATAGGTGCTGTTTGCTTTTGATATAATTTTGCTAAATTCATTATATCAGAGGCTTTTTTTGAAAAAATTAGCATTTACTATTATTGAACTTGTTTTTGTAATTATTGTATTGGGTATTTTAGCATCATTAGTTATGGGACGTATGGATAGAGATTTGAAGCAAGAGGCTTCCGAGACAATACTTTCTCATATCCGTCTAGCACAGCAGTTAGCATTAACGGATAATAAACATCGTAGTGATAGTAACCCTAAATGGCAAACTTCTTATTGGAGGTTTGAGTATGAAAAATGTGATAATGTTGATAGATATATCTATCGCGTGGGTTCAGATACCGATTTGAGTGGTGGTATTAATAAGATAGAATCTGCTATTGACCCCGTTAATGGAAAATATATTTGGGCAGATGGAGCTTGTAATAGTTTTGATGATTTAGGTACAGATGAGAGTAGAGATGTATATCTTTATGGAAGATTTGGTATAGAGCATGTTTCTCACTCCTTTACAGTAGGAAGTTGTACTACTCAAAATATTGGATTTGATTTTTTAGGTCGCCCACATGTTGGCATAAAAAGCTATAAAATAGATAATAGTTCCATTTTTCAAAAGATAATGACCAAAGATTGTATTTTAACTTTTACTATGTCAAATGGAGAGTTTTTTAAAATTAAAATAGAAGCAGAAACAGGACATGCTTCTATAGTTGGTCAAGAAGGTTCATAGTTTATTGATATGTATGTAAAAATTAAAAATTATGAAATTTTAGTATATATAATTTATATTTATATAAGAAATAACTAAGATTTGCAAAAAAACAAAAATATTTTAAATTTATCATAGAAATCCTTGACATTCAAACGAGATTTGTCTATAATACGCGTCCACAAACACAGAGACCTTAAGGTTAAGGACTTGATTTAAAGTTTGAGGAAAAAAATGATCTTTAACAACCAAATATAAGTAAACAAAAAATCAACGTCTATTTGAGTTTTTTCATGTTTTTTACCAAAAAACACGACAAAAGAGACTTAATTAGAAAAATAAATTTAGTTAAGTGATTCTTTGAAATAGGTTCAAAACTATTTCCATTTTATGGAGAGTTTGATCCTGGCTCAGAGTGAACGCTGGCGGCGTGCTTAACACATGCAAGTCGAACGGTAACAGATTCTTCGGGATGCTGACGAGTGGCGAACGGGTGAGTAATGTATAGTTAATTTGCCTCTTGGAGAGGGATAGCCATTGGAAACGATGATTAATACCTCATACTCCTTATATAGTAAATATA
>Ga0256845_1001081_pt1 | contig 23079 bp, 20 predicted proteins | sample RiftiametaG_FD_189101 | JGI IMG/M metagenome (GOLD analysis project Ga0256845, IMG submission 189101) | Tube worm associated microbial communities from hydrothermal vent at the East Pacific Rise, Pacific Ocean - Riftia | ecosystem: Host-associated > Annelida > Integument > Unclassified ... | reverse complement strand
GTTTGTTTTTCACATTCTCTTTGTTAAAATAATCTACCGTAACTAGTTATGCTAAATTATTTTGCCTTAATAATGCAAAAAACAATTCAATCTAATCTAGACGCATATTACGATCAAAATGGTATTAATCTTTTACTATTTTTCGTATAACGACTCCTTCCTTAGCAATTATTTTTAGTAAGTAAGTGCTACTAGGTAATCCTTCAAGGCTAATCGTTGATTGATTACACCAATTTAACTATAAGATAATACCATATTAACGTATAATATACGTTAATTATCTTGTTTATTTTTCATATTCTCTTCGTTAAAATAATGCAAAAGACAATTCAATCTAATTTAGATGCATATTACAATCAAAACGGTCTTATAGTTTATTTACACGCAATTGATAAACAAAAATAGAGATGAAAAAATAATCTAAACTAGGTTATTCTGTGCTTTTTTCAGTATTATTAAGAATAGTTTCTTCTTTTTCACTGATAAGTTCAAATTCAACCCTTCTATTAATTTGTTTGTCTTTGTCTGTTAGCTCAGGACTACGGATTGGCTTTGCTGCCCCATATCCGATAGCTTCAACCCTGTCAGTATTTATATCACCATTTTTTATAAGGAATTCTTTGATGGAGTTAGCTCGTTGTTGAGATAACGTTTGGTTTTTTGTAGCATCTCCATCCCCATCAGTATGCCCACCAATATGTAAAGAGAATAGAGGGTTGTCAATTAGGAAATCAATGATATTCCAAAGATCCTTGTCCATTTCTGGTAAAATATCCCATTTCCCATTTTCAAACACTAATGAAGCAAACTGTAGTTTTTTATTACGTACAGAAGTTGCCTCATTTACGATGGTAGTATCACCATTTAGTTCAAATAATTTTTCTATCCTAAAAAACTCATCCCCTTGAATGATGAGTAAGTATTTTTTGTGGTCGATAAGATCAAAGTCAAATGAGCCGTCTTCTCGAACTTCTTTTGGGGCAACTTCAATCCCACTCTCAAGATCAATAATAGAGACAATTCCTTTGTATACTTCTTTTGTTTCCTTATCGAGTAGCGTGCCGTGTAAATTGACATTTGCTTTGGGTTGTGCACCCATTGGCACAGGAAAAGAGTATAAATCGGTAACGGATTTTTTCGGGTCAGAGTTCTCTTCTGTTTTAGCGTAGTATAAATTTTTAGATTTTACATCCATCGAAAAATAATATTCATCTCCTTCGCCATTTACAAGAGGTCCTACGTTTTTAGGCTCTAGCCAATGATTACCATCAGGGTAGGCTTTGTATATATCAAGGCTTCTTTCTCTAGACTTATTCTGAAGATCACCAAAGTTCATAACATGACCATTAGAGCTAAAGAAAAAAGCAGAGTTTTGCCTACTGAGATAAGGGCTATATTCGTTTCCAGCAGTGTTTATGGTTGGTCCCATGTTTTTAGCTGATGCCCAATCCCCTTTTTTATTTACTTTGTAAGTGAACCAAATGTCGGACATACCAAATCCATCGGGTCTGCTCGAAACAAAGTATAGAGTATCTTCTGTTTTGCTAAGAGCAGGGTGAGATTCCCAAGCCGAGGTATTAACTGATTTTCCCAAGTTTTTAGGCTTTTCCCATTCGCCATCCTCATTTTTATGACTGGTATATATGTCACACAAACCAAGACAGTCACTACAATCTAGTAAGTTATCTTCTACTCTGCATCGAGTGAAGTATATGGTTTTTCCTGTTCTTGATAATACTGCAGATCCTTCATTACATCCTGTATTGATTGGTGCAGGGAGTTTGTAAGCTTCATCCCAAAACCCATCTTCATAACCTTGAGATACATATAAGTTTTCGCTGTAGCGAACTACATTTCCATAATCATTAGCCAAATGATTAGAATCAACAGTTCTTTTTGTGAAAATAATAGTCAGGTCGTAAAGAGAAATATTTGGTCCGTAATCTGCTACGTCGTTATGGTTGACCAAATCTCCCATATTAGTGAGTATACTTTTAGGAGGGTGTAAAGTGTCAATGTCTTTACGATACTCTACTAGCTCATAATAATAGTCAAGCGGGACGTACATCTCTTGCTCTAGTTTCGTGAGGTCATGAAAACGTTGCCTAGCATCCATAAGTCGTGATACATGAGGAATGGTGTTTCTTTTTTGGTGACGCAATACCAATCGGTACAGACTTTTGGCTTTTTCAAGCTCACCATTTTTTTCGTATAGTTGAGCAAGTAACCAAAGAAACTCCGTGTCTTCTGAAAAATTACGAATACCAAAATTAGAAATATAATGTTCTAAAGCTTTTTTTAGCTTAGCTTCATCTTTTCCCTGCTCTATTAATTTCATGATATGCTGACGCTTGGCAACATTGTAATACCGAGAGATCTTATTAACATTAGGGAAGCTGAAAAATACTTGATTATGTTTGTTAGACTGCCTTGTGATAAGATCATCATCAATGTTTGTAGAGATATAACCTTTCTTTTCTTTTCTTGTTTGAGCAACAGAAAAAGAGCTTACCGCAAGTAGTAATAAAGATAATATGAGATATTTTTGTGTTTTTAGCATTATATATTGCAAAGGTATACTTTCCTGTTGTATTATTGGCATAGCTATTGTTAAATTATACATCTTATACTTTAAATAGGATAAAATATGACATCGTGAGAGTGAAGTCTGACACAATGTCCTGATATATATTATGAATGACAACGTAGATACAAAAATACTGCCAATAGGATTGATGGGAGAAGACTCTGGAGAATTAATACCTCTTTTGTCCGCAGAAGAAGAAGAAAAATTACATAAAGAAGGTGTCCCTTCCGAATTATCCATTTTACCTGTTAGAAACACAGTATTATTCCCAGGAGTAGTGTTACCTATTACGGTGGGTAGAAAAAAATCTATTAAATTAGTAAAGGATGCTTATGCTGGTGATAAGACAATAGGTGTAGTAGCCCAAACAAACGCCCAAAAAGAAGATCCTACCTTAGATGAGCTTCATAAAGTAGGAGTGGTGGCACAAATTATTAAAATGTTGGTTTTGCCCGATGGTAATACAACAATTATTATTCAGGGTAAGAGTAGGTTTTCAGTAGAAGAGTACTTGGGAGATGATCCTTATATAAAGGCAAGAATTATTCCTTTAGAAGAAACCTTCCCAAATGCAAAAAGTAAAGATACGGTAGCTTTAATGGGAACATTAAAAGATACTGCCAATCAAATTATTATGCTAAACGGGGATATTCCTCAAGAAGCTAAAATTGCGGTAGATAACATTGAGACATTGAGCTTTTTGACTCATTTTTTGTCTTCTAATCTAAATGTAGAGCTTAAGGTGAAACAACGTTTGCTAGAGACGGCAGATGGTGTGGATCGTGCAACTTTATTGTTGGAGTATTTGAATAAGGAATTACAAGTTCAGCAATTAAAAAATGAGATTCTCACCAAAGCATCTGTAGATATAGATCAGCAACAGCGAGATTATTTTTTACGTCAGCAAATGAAGGTGCTACAAGATGAATTAGGAGATGAAGGCTCTAGTAAAGAACTAGAAGAGTTAGAGAAAAAAGCAGTTAATAAAAAATGGGGCAAGGAGATTAAAAAACACTTCTCTAAAGAATTAGCAAAGCTAAAAAGAACAAATACTCAAGCAGCAGATTATCCAGTGCAGTTTAATTATTTGGATTTTATGGTGAATTTACCTTGGGATACTCTGTCTAAGGATGATTTTGATTTAATAAAAGCTCAGAAGATACTTGACAAAGATCATTACGGGCTAGAGAAAGTAAAGAAAAGAATTGTAGAGTACTTAGCAGTTCTTAAGCTTAAAAATCAAGTAAACAAGACTGAGGGAGGAATAAAAGGACCAATATTATGTCTGTACGGACCTCCAGGAGTAGGGAAAACTTCTTTGGGAAAATCTATAGCTAAAGCATTAGGACGTAAATATGTACGTATGGCACTAGGTGGTGTAAGAGATGAAGCTGAGATACGTGGACATCGAAAGACATACATAGGTGCAATGTCAGGTAAAGTAATTACAAGCATCAATAAGGCAGAGACATCTAATCCTGTATTTGTACTTGATGAAGTTGATAAATTAGCTACCGATTTTAGAGGAGACCCTTCTTCGGCTTTATTAGAAGTGTTAGATCCAGAGCAAAATAATGCTTTTGTAGACAATTATTTAGAAGTGCCTTACGACTTGTCTAAGGTTTTGTTTGTTGCTACTTGTAATGATTTAGGTGCGATACAACCAGCCTTACGTGACCGTATGGAAATCATAGAAGTAACAGGTTATACACTAGAAGAAAAAGTGGAAATTGCAAAAAGACACCTTGTACCAAAACAATTGAAAGAACACGCTCTTAAGAAAAGCCAAGTATCTATTTCTAAGCTAGCATTGGTGAAATTGGTAGAAGGTTACACTAGAGAATCTGGAGTAAGGGGCTTAGAAAAAAAGGTAGGTAGTGTTATGCGTTATGTAGCCAAAAGTATAGCTTTAGAAGAAGATTACCATAACAAAATCACTCCAGAGCATTTAGAAGAAGTATTAGGCGTAGCTTACTTTGAAAAAGACCCTTATGAAAACTCAGGGCAAGCAGGGATGGTTACGGGACTGGCATGGACATCGGTGGGAGGAGAAATTCTTACAATAGAATCTGTATTGAGTAAAGGAAAAGGGAAATTGACGATTTCAGGGCAATTAGGTGACGTAATGAAGGAATCCGCTTTGGCGGCATTGACTAATGTGAAAGTGAGAGCTAAAGAGTTAGGAATCGATTATCGTGTGTTTGACCAATACGACTTACATATACACGTACCAGCAGGTGGTGTGCCAAAGGATGGTCCTTCGGCTGGGATTACGATGTTTACTTCTTTAGTTTCTTTGTTTACACAGAAACAAGTAAAAGATAAAATTGCAATGACTGGTGAGATAACTCTTTCGGGAAGAGTGTTGCCAGTAGGCGGGATTAAAGAAAAAATATTAGCGGCAAAACGTGCTGGAATTAAGCAAATTATGATGTGCTATAAAAACAAAAAAGATATAGCAGAAATTCCAACACATTACTTAAAAGGCTTAACGATAGAATATGCTTACACGATAGATGACGTACTTAGTTTCGCTATCTTAGATAAGAAAGTAAAGAAGCCTTTAGTGTTTGACTTAGAACCAATAAAAGCGAGTACAAAGTAAAGAAAAGTATTAATTTGAAATTCATTAAACTAAATACGGTTTTAGAACGTTGTTAAAAAGCATCTAAGAATATATAATATGAAAAAAATATTATTTGTATGGATTTTAATGACAGTAATTGGCTTGGCTTCTGCTCAAGTTGGGGGCTTACAGAGTTATACTTTTTTGTTGATGCCAAATGATGCTCGTGTAGGTGCTATTGGGGGGGTAAATGTATCTACCGCTGGCAAGGATGTTAGTATGTTTGTTCAGAATCCAGCAGCTTTAACAGATTCTATGTCGGGAAAAGTGAGTTTTACGAACAGGAGATTGTATGCCGATGTCGCTTATAACCATGTGAACGGTGCTTTTAACTCGAAAAAAATCGGGGGTACTTGGGGTGTGTTTTTAACAGCTGTTTCCTATGGTGATTTTAAAGAGTTTGATCATCTAGGTAATTCTTTAGGGACTTTTAGAGCTTCAGAAAATGTATTTGGGATTACTAAATCACATAAAATTGGATATTTTCATGTAGGAGCTACTGCTAAGTTTGCTTCTAGCTCAATTGCATCTTATCGTTCTAATGCCTTATTACTAGATGTAGGCGGACAATTTGTTCATCCTACCAAAGGCTTGATAGTTGGTTTTACAATGAAAAATGCAGGTTTTTTTACCAAACATTACAGAGAAGACTTAAAAGGAAAATTGCCTTTTGATGTGCAATTAGGTGCGAGTTATAAATTTGAACACGCACCAATAAGGTTTTCGTTACAAACTCATAATTTAACACGTTATGATGTGCAGTATTTGGACCCAATCAGAAATGTTAAAATAGATGAGGATGGGAATGATTTGCTAGAAGAAAAAAAAACGTCTGAAAAAATTGCTAGACACATAGTAATCGGAACAGAGTTAATTTTCTCTGAAAAATTTCAAGCTAGAATTGGTTATAATCACATGATGCGCAAAGAGTTGAAAGCTGAGCCAATAAAGGGGGGGGCTGGTTTTTCGTTCGGGTTTATGATTAAAGTATATGCCTTTGAATTTAATTTTACACGAGTGTATTATCATTTAGTGGGCGGTAATACGATGCTTACAGTTACGGCTGATTTGAATAGATTTTATACTAAAAAATAAAAATGACTTTGGTAAACCTTACCCCAAGAGAAATAGTAAAAGAGTTGGACTTGTATATAATAGGTCAGCAGGATGCTAAAAAAAATGTTGCAATTGCTTTGCGTAATAGATGGAGAAGAATGAATGTTCAGGAAGATATGCGTAAGGAGATTATGCCTAATAATATCTTGATGATAGGTTCTACGGGTGTTGGAAAAACCGAGATAGCCCGCAGGTTGGCAAAAATAGCTCAAGCTCCTTTTGTAAAGGTGGAGGCTTCTAAGTTTACAGAAGTGGGGTATGTAGGACGTGATGTAGAAAGTATGGTGAGAGACCTTGTGGATCAAGCTGTAGGAATGGTGCAAGCAGAGAGAAAAGAAGGAGTATTAGCGAAAGCGAAAGAATCGGTAGAAGAAGTTATCTTGGACGCCTTGATTCCACCTTTGGTAGTTACCTCTGACAATGAGTCGGATGTAGAACTTAATCATAAAACTAGAACACGATTTAGAGAAAAAATACGTGCAGGAGAATTGGACGATCGAAAAATAGATATAGAAACACTTCAGCAAAAAGCTAGTGTAGGTGTAATGGCACCAGGAATGGATGAGGGGTCTATGATGCAAATTCAGGACATGATCTCGGGGATGGTTCCTAAAAAGAAACGCAAAAGAAAAGTAACGATAAAAGAAGCTCAGAAATTACTATTAGACGAAGAAGCAGAAAAGCTAATAGATATGGAAGAGGTGAAAGATGAAGCAGTATACCGAGCAGAGAATACAGGAATTATTTTTATCGATGAGATTGACAAAGTAGCAGCCAAAAGCGGAAAAAGTGGCGGGGAAGTAAGTAGGGAAGGCGTGCAACGAGATTTGTTACCAATAGTGGAAGGAAGTATGGTAAGTACAAAACATGGTGTGATTAACACTAATCATGTTTTATTCATCGCAGCAGGAGCATTTCACGTAGCTCGTCCATCAGATTTGATTCCAGAGCTTCAAGGAAGGTTCCCGATTAGGGTAGAATTAAATGCCTTAACTCAAGATGATTTTTATAAAATACTAAAAGATCCTAAAAATGCTTTGACAAAGCAGTATGAAGCCTTACTAGAAGCTGAGGGAGTAGAGCTTACTTGGGAAGATGATGCCTTACAGAGATTGGCAGAGCTGACTTTTGAAGTTAATAATGAAGTTGAAAATATTGGAGCAAGACGTTTGTATACTTTATTGAGTCAATTATTGAATGATGTATTGTTTGATGTGCCGGAAGTGATCCCTAAAAATGCTAAAGTAGTTGTAACTAAAGATATGGTAGACGAAAGATTGTCTAACATTGTGAAACATAAGGATTTAAGTGAATTTATTTTGTAAGGATAAAGGGTAATTAATTTTAGGTTCGTTACTCTTTTTTGTTGAAAAATTCACCTAGTCTACTATGTACACCGATAGATAGTAGTAATGGTTGGAAGTCAATTGATGACCCCTTGTCATTGATAGGAAGAGAAAGCCCTAATTGAACCACAGCTTTAATTTTATTACCTCCAAGCTTTAAAGTTGCTATAGGTTCTATGAAAGACCGAGTATAATCAAAATTACTATTTGACAAATCGTTGACACTTACAAAAATATAACGGGTAGAAAAACTGAAGTCAACTGATTTTTGAGTGAGACCAATAGATGGTTGTATAAAGAATTTATTGTATTTAGCATGGACCCGATTAGAAAACGTAGAAATTATTTGTGAATTGGTTTCTCCTAAGCCAAACCCACTAAATACTTCAAATCGACCAGTCTCATCTATTTGAGTGTAATACCCTATCCCAAGCTCACCAAAATTATGGTTGTGAAAATCGTTTGATTCGCTAGATTTACTATCACGAAAACTTCCATTTGCCATTATGCCAACAGTATTAGTTATAGCATAAGCTACTTGAGGATCTATTCCAGCAGTACCAGCATGTACCGCTACTTGTAACTCTCCTTTTTGGCTTAGTAATGGCACATTGGCTACATTAGGAATGTACACAGGTGCACAGCTTGTTATTAGAGATATTCCTAGTGTTAAAATCAGTAGTGGTTTCATAGGTTGTTATTAACCGCTTAGCTACAAGGTAGTTATTTAAATTAACAACGATAATCAATAGTGTTTTTTTTTCAAAAATAAGAAAACATTTTTTTTGAAAAGTATCGCACATATTCTATATTGAAGCATTCAAACCAAATAAGAAAAAATGTTAGACGGAATATTATCAGTATTAAAAGATCAAATCACAGATAAAATTGACGATTTTGGAATATCAAAAGATCAAGCAGGACAAGCAGTAGATATAGCACAAGAAAGTGTGTTAAGCTCTGTGATGAGTGCTGCTTCTGGTGGAGGTATTGGCGGATTGTTAAACATGTTTAACGGTAAAGAATCTGTAGGAAGTAACTCAATGATAGGTGGGATTGTTTCTAACTACACGAGTGACCTTATTGAAAAAGTTGGTATTTCATCTGACAAAGCTGATATGATTGCAAAATTTGCTGTACCATTTATCATGAGTAAAATCAATGACAATACTCCAGATGACGGTGTAGATGAAGGTGGTTTTATGGACATCATTAAGCAAAGTGCTGCAAAAGAAGTAAAAAAATCATTATTCGGCGGGCTAGCTAATCTTTTTAAGTAAAACAAGTAGTAATTAATTTATAAATCAAACAAAAAAACTATGGCAAGTATTAAAGTTGCGGATATCGAAGGAATCGGTCCTGCATTCGCTGAAAAGTTACAAAAAGCAGGTATCAGAACAGTTGGTAGCCTTCTTAAAACATGTTGTGATAAAAAAGGCAGAAAAGCTACAGCTGAAAAAACAGGTGTTGACGAATCTAAATTGTTGAAGTGGGCTAATATGGCTGACCTTTATAGAATTAAAGGAGTAGGTAGTGAATATTCTGAATTACTTGAAGCTGCAGGTGTAGACACTGTAAAAGAATTAAGAAACAGAAATGCTTCTAATTTGCACACTATGATGTTAGAAACAAACACTAAAAAGAAATTAGTTCGCCAAACTCCTTCTGCTACGCAAGTAGAAAAATGGGTAGCACAAGCTAAAACTTTAGACCCAGTAATTACACATTAATTACTATCTATAATTATATTAAAAAGGAGGCTAAGCCTCCTTTTTTCTTTTTAAACTTATTGAGTAAGATTAATTTTGAAAAATGAAAGACGTTCAGTCCTTTAAGGAAGAAATCAATAAATCATATCAAACCAAAGGAGATTTTATTACTTTGGGAGGAGCCATGTATCAAGGTGAAACAGTGTCAGATGCTCACGTAAAATTACCGCTCAAATCTATGAATAGACATGGGTTGATTGCAGGTGCTACGGGTACAGGTAAAACAAAAACATTACAAATTATTGCTGAGCAACTATCCGAAAAGGGTGTGCCAGTATTATTGATGGATTTAAAAGGAGATTTAAGCGGTCTTGCTGCCTCTGGAGAAAGTAATGACTTTATTTCTAAAAGACATACTGATATAGCCAATCTCCCTTATGAGCCACACGGAGTACCCGTTGAGTTACTGACTTTAAGTGATGAAAAGGGAGTAAAACTTAGGGCTACAGTCTCTGAATTTGGATCAGTGTTATTATCTAAAATCTTAGGACTTAATGCTACTCAATCAGGAGTGATGTCATTGGTGTTTAAATACTGTGATGATCATAGTTTATTATTAATCGATTTCAAAGACCTCAAAAAAACGCTTCAGTTTATCTCTGGAGAAGGAAAAAAAGAAATTCGGAAAGAATACGGACTAGTTTCATCTTTATCAATGGGGGCAATAATGCGTAAGATTATTGAGCTAGAGCAACAGGGTGCTGATAAGTTTTTTGGAGAGAAATCATTTGACGTAGAAGACTTATTAGAAAAAGAAGACGGAAAAGGGAAGATTTCTGTTTTACGATTAACGGACATTCAAGGAAAACCAAAACTATTTTCTACTTTTATGTTGTGTCTATTGGCAGAGATTTACGCTACATTTCCAGAAGAGGGGGATATGGATAAACCAAAGCTTGTTATTTTTATAGATGAAGCTCATTTGGTTTTCAAAGAAGCAAGTACTGCTTTGATGGATCAATTAGAAGCAATCATAAAATTAATTCGTTCTAAAGCAGTGGGGATTTATTTCTGTACTCAAAACCCTACAGATGTCCCTGAAGCTATACTGAGTCAGTTAGGGTTAAAAATACAACACGCTTTAAGAGCCTTTACGGCAAAGGATCGTAAAGCAATAAAGAAAACGGCAGAAAATTATCCTTTATCAGAGTATTATAAAGTAAACCAAACCATTACAGAGTTAGGCATAGGAGAAGCCTTTGTGACAGCTCTTAACGAAAAAGGAATTCCTACCATGCTTGTCGCCACCACGCTGAGAGCACCAATATCCAGAATGGACATCTTAACAAAATCAGAAATTAATACATTGGTAAAAAACTCTAACCTAGTAAAAAAATACGAAAAAAATATAGATAGAGAAAGTGCTTATGAAATTTTGGCAGAGCGAATAGAAAAGGCAGAAAAAAGAGCTGAAAAATTGAGCAAAAATAAAAAGACCAGAGGTAGGTCTAGGAAAGAAGTATCGACCTTAGAAAAAGTAACAAAAAACACTTTTGTAAGGCAATTAGGAAGAGTTGTGATGCGAGAAGCAATACGAGGTTTTCTAGGTGTGTTAGGTATTAGAAGAAGATAATGAAAATTAAAAGTATAATATTACTTGCACTACTGCTAGTGATGTATAGTTGTAAAAAAGAACCAAAAATAAAAGATATGAATAGTGCAAATATTTTATTTTATAACGTAGAGAATTTATTTGATACGATTAACGATCCTAAAACTCATGATGATGATTTTACACCAGACGGTTACAAACGTTGGGATACACGAAGGTATTTTCATAAGATAAACAACCTAACTAAAGTCATAGAGAGCTCATTTGGTGGTAGCAACCTACCAATACTTGTGGGTTTGGCAGAAATAGAAAATGAAGATGTATTAGAAGACTTAGTAGAAAGCCATGCATTATTACCACATCAATACAATTTTGCACATGTAGACAGTCCTGATGAGAGAGGAATTGATGTAGGTTTGTTGTACAGAGAAGAGTATTTTAAATTAAAAGAATATGAAGCAATTCCTGTTTTTTTTAAACGAAATCCTTCTGACAAAACAAGAGACATCTTACACGTAGTAGGCGAAATGATGGGAGAAGAAGTACATGTTTTCGTTAACCATTGGTCATCTCGACGTGAAGGAAGAGAAGAATCTGAACACAAACGAATAGATGCCGCAGAAACTCTTAAATATCAAATTGATAAAGTAGAAAGCAAAAACCCTAAAGCTTATATCATAATAATGGGAGATTTTAATGATGGACCAACAAACAATAGTATTTGGAAAACATTAAAAGCAAGAAAAATTGGCGACAAAAAAGCGAATCTATACAATGTAGTGTATGACTTAGATAGGGCAGGGGACGGAAGTTACTCCCACAAAGGAGACTGGACAATGCTTGATCAATTTATCGTGTCTAAAAACTTTATAGACAATACAGATAGCTTGCAAGTTGATGTAAATGACGCAAGTGTATTTGATGAAAGCTGGATTTTATTTAAACACCCCAAGTACAAAACTATTCAGCCCAATAAAACGTACAGTGGAAAGAAATATCATGGTGGCTACTCAGACCATTTACCAATTAAAATGAAAATTACTAAAAAGAAATAATGGCAACTAATAAGCTAATTAAACTAAAAAAAATCTCGACCATAGCACCAAAATCGCTTGACAGAGATAAAATAGAAGCAAAAACACTTAAACTATTAAGTGAACTATGTGAATTGCAACGAAAATTTACAGCCGAAGCAAAAAAATCTCTTTTAATAATCATTCAAGGGATGGATGCCAGTGGTAAAGACGGGTTAACAAGAGATGTAATGGGAGTAATCAACCCAAGTGCAATGAACGTAATTTCATTCAAAACACCAACTAAGGAAGAACTAGCCCACGATTTTCTGTGGAGAGTGCATCAGCACACCCCAGGAAAAGGACGTGTACATATTTTTAACCGTTCTCATTATGAAGATGTTTTGATTACTCGTGTACTCGACTTAGTGGACAATAAAACTGCTAAAAAACACTTTCAGTCGATAAATGATTTCGAAGAACATTTGGAGAGAAACGGTACGAAAATCGTGAAGTTATATTTACACATCTCTAAAGAAGAACAAAAAGAAAGCCTAACAGACAGAATAGAAGACGATCGAAAATATTGGAAACACAACGATGGAGATTGGACAACTAGAGAACATTGGAATGAGTACATGAAATATTACGAAGAGGTATTTGCTAACTGTAGTAAAGTTGATTGGCACATCATACCATCCGATCAAAACTGGTACAAAGAATATCTTGTAGCTGATTTGTTGGTAAAAACGTTAAAAAAAATAAAGCCAAAATACCCAGCATTACAGACAGAAGTATTTAAAAAATAAGATTCAAACAAACCGTGATAAAGTTCGTCCTATGACGAATCCCTTATGCACTAACAGTTGTCGAAGTTAGTAAATTGGGCTAGTAGTCTTGCAAAACTATGGAAGAATTAAAAGAAAATATAGAAGTAAAAAAAGAAAAACTACAGGTAAGCTTTAAATGGTTCATTCGTAGTCTTAGAGAACTTTTTAAAGAAGTCTTCTCCATCTATGACGAAGGTACAGATATCAAAGGAACTACTGAAGACATCAAAAAAGACATAGAGTTCAAGGGACATAATGTTTGGATTTTGATTTTTTCTATTTTCATCGCCTCTATAGGGCTTAACCTTAACTCTACCGCAGTCATTATTGGGGCAATGCTTATCTCACCACTAATGGGGCCAATTGTAGGTATTGGCTATTCTTTAGGTACAAATGATCTTAACACTTTTGCAATATCTTTCAAAAACCTATTGATTGCCGTTGTTTTATCAATCGCCACATCATTTATATACTTCAAAGGGATCTCTCTATTAGGATTTGCAGAACCACAGTCCGAACTGATAAATCGTACTAGCCCTACTCTGTTAGATGTGCTCATTGCCATTTTTGGTGGCTTAGCAGGAATTATATCCAACTCTCGTAAGGAAAAAACAAATGTAATACCAGGAGTAGCAATTGCTACAGCACTAATGCCACCATTGTGTACAGCAGGGTTTGGCTTAGCCACAGGACGGATGGATTTTTTCTTCGGAGCATTTTATTTATTCCTATTAAACTCAGCCTGTATAACTATTACAACCTTAATTGTAGTACGTATGATGCACTTCCCATTGGTAAAGTGGGTAGATAAAAGCAACCGACTAAAAGTGAAACTAGGTACGACAATTATTTTGATACTATTAATAATTCCTAGTGGATATACGTTTTATGGTTTGATACAAAAAAATATAGCCAATCGTAACATCAAGCAGTTTATTGAGCAAGAAGTAGAGCCTCTAAAAACAGCTTCTAGATCTATAACAACTAACTTTGTTTACAATTACAAAGGAGATACCAGTGCTGTAGAGTTATTTGTGGCAGGTACAGCCTTAGATGTAAGTCTTAAAGATTCTTTAGAGGCTTTATTGCCAAAGTATAAACTATACCGTAGCGAAGTATTGCTGTATCAAAATAAAAATTATACTCATCGTATTAATGAAATTGCCGAAAAAGGAAATATGATTGAAGCCCAAGTAGAGGAGCTTAAAAATGGAAATGCTTTGCTTAGAGAACAAAATGATAATTTAAAAGAAATGAATGTTAAGATATTACAAGCAAAAAAAGACTCTGTGAATATCTCTGGGTTATCTCAAGAACTCAAAATATGGAACATCGGCTTGATAGACGTAGCTTATGCCAAAGCAATCAAGAAAAACCATGATAAAGCAGGGATACACACTTTTATTTTGACTTGGAACAAAGCAACGAAATACAAACTAAAACAACGTTCTAACACCTCTCTAGCCAGAATAAAATCTTGGTTAGAATACAAGCTGAAATCTAAAAACATAGAAGTAATAGTGAAATAGCCTATTGTTATTCAAAATACTTTTTTGTTCAAAGATTTGGCATAAAAATCTATATCTTTGCCTCTTGATAGTATTTGAGTGATTATGACAGTAGAGCAAGAAATAGCAAGAAGACGTACTTTTGGGATTATTAGTCACCCCGATGCAGGAAAAACAACTTTAACAGAGAAGCTGTTACTTTTTGGTGGGGCAATACAAAGTGCAGGAGCAGTAAAAAGCAATAAAATAAAAAAAACCGCAGCTTCCGATTTTATGGAAATAGAGAAGCAACGTGGTATCTCTGTAGCCACTTCTGTGATGGCATTTGATTATGAAGGTTATAAGGTAAATATCTTGGATACGCCTGGTCACAAAGATTTTGCTGAAGATACTTATCGTACACTTACTGCGGTAGACAGTGTTATTGTAGTGGTAGATGTAGCCAAAGGAGTAGAAATACAAACTGAAAAGCTAGTAGAAGTTTGTCGAATGCGTAAAACACCAATGATCGTTTTTATCAATAAGCTAGACCGTGTAGGAAAAGACGCTTTTGATTTATTAGACGAGATAGAACAAAAATTAGGACTAAATGTGCGTCCAATGTCTTGGCCAGTAGGTATGGGAGCTGATTTTAAAGGAGCGTATAACCTGTACGATAATAGCTTGTACCTTTTTGATGAAGCAAACAAAACAAAAATTGCAACTGGAGAAGAAGTTGCCTTGGACAGTGAAATCTTAGAAGATAAAATAGGAGAAGAAGAAGCCAAAGTTCTACGTGAAGAAATAGAATTAGTGCAAGGAGTTTATCCTACTTTAGACATAGAAGAGTATCGAGCAGGTGATGTGTCACCAGTATTTTTTGGTAGTGCATTAAATAATTTTGGTGTAAAAGAATTGTTAGATACATTTGTCAAAATTGCACCAGCACCTCAGTCCAAACCTACAGAAACAAGAGACGTACTACCAAGCGAGAAGAAGTTTGCAGGTTTTGTATTTAAGATTCACGCCAACATGGATCCTAAACATCGAGATAGAATTGCATTTATTAAGATTGTCTCAGGTGTTTTTGAGCGTAATACAAATTACTTTCATGTCAGGATGGCTAAGAAAATGAAGTTTTCTAGTCCAATTACCTTTATGGCAGAAAAGAAAGAAATTGTAGATGCAGCCTATCCGGGAGATATTATCGGTTTACATGATACTGGTAATTTTAAGATTGGTGATACACTTACAGAAGGAGAACTCATCCAATTTAAAGGTGTGCCTAGCTTCTCCCCAGAATTTTTTAAATACATAGAAAATGCTGATCCGATGAAATCAAAACAATTAGCAAAAGGAATTAGCCAATTGATGGATGAAGGTGTCGCACAGATGTTTTACTTGCCTTATATTAATAGAAAAGTGATTGGTACAGTAGGAGCTCTTCAATTTGATGTGATTCAATACAGGTTAGAGCATGAGTATGGAGCTAAATCTCGCTGGGAAAATGCTTCAATACACAAGGCTTGTTGGATAACAAGTGATAACGAAGAGCAATTAAAAGAATTTAAAAATAGAAAACAGCGATGGATTGCTGTAGATAAATGGGAGAGAGATGTGTATTTAGCAGAATCTCGTTATTCCATTGACCAAGCTAAAACCAATTACCCTGATATAGAATTTCATTTTAAATCAGATTTCTAAATTAAATTTGGGGCTTCCATCACCTTACTTCACTTCGTTACGCTAGGTGATGTCGGGCTTTTTGTTTTCAATCTTTCCGATGAAAAATCGGAAAGGATTTCCACGGATAATGTCCGTCTACTGACGGATCCCTAAGCCACAGGCTTCGCCTGTTTTTTTTTGATGTCTAGGCGTGTTTGATAATAAAAACTCAAGCAAAAGTTAGCAGGGATGTCAGAGTATGAAAAAATAATGACAAGCGAAGCTTGTGCAAAAGGGATTGTCCCTGCTCTAGTTTTTGAAATGAAATTGATATTATTCGTTATCAATTTTCTTATTGATGTATTTTTCTGTTTTCTTGCGTTTGTGTCTAAGTACTTTGGCGTCTACACTAAAGATGATTTCTTCAGCGATATTGGTCAGTAAATCTCCCATTCTTTCCATTTTTCGTACCATAGATTGAAAATAGAGGAAATTTTGAATCCCTACAGCATCAGAGAGAGAAGTGATGGCTTCTACCGTGACAGGCATAGAGCTGTCATTGATAGCGTCTAATTCACGGTCTAGGCGAAGTACTTGACTGGCTAGTTTGGTATCTTCTGACTCATAAGCGTCAATCACAATGTCTATCATCTTCACAACAATGTCAAAAGCTTTGTATACTTGTAGTTTCTCAAGATACTCAGCAGAGGGAGTTTGATCCATTTTGAGTAAATATTGACAAATTCCTTGTGCATTATCTCCAATTCGTTCTAAAAAAGTATTGATTTTATGCCCTGATAATATAAAACGTAAATCAATTGCTAATGGCTTGTATAAAGCCATTATACGCTCAATTTCTTTATCTATTTTTAAGTCTAAGGCATTTACCAGCTTTTCTGAAGAGAGTACTTCTTCTACAGTGTCTTTGTCAAACCTTTTGACAGCGCTTACTGTTTTATTAACTTGAGATTGTACTAGTATCATCATTTCCACTATATGATCCTTTGTGGCTTCTAGTGGGATGATTGATGATTGTGTGATTGTTCCTTTATCCAAACCTTCCTGTGACATAATTTAGTGTACGCTCTTTTTTAGGGTTAGTAAATAATTTGTCGGTCTTACCGTATTCTACTAACTCTCCCATATAGAAGAATGCGGTATTGTCACTGATACGACCAGCTTGTTGCATATTATGTGTGACAATTACAATGGTATATTGTTCTTTGAGTTCTACAATTAGATCTTCTACTTTGGATGTAGATATGGGGTCTAATGCAGAAGCAGGTTCATCCATTAATATTACAGATGGTTTTACTGCTAGTGTACGGGCAATACAGAGTCTTTGTTGCTGACCGCCAGATAAAGCAAGTGCAGATTTTTTTAAGTTATCTTTTACTTCATCCCAAAGAGCAGCTTGTTGTAGAGAAGTGACCACGGCTTCTTCTAACACTGATTTGTTTCTTTCTCCTTGTAGTTTTAGTCCGTAGGCTACATTTTCAAAAATCGATTTAGGAAAAGGGTTTGGTTTTTGAAAAACCATTCCTATTTCTTTTCTCAATTCTTCTACTCGGACATCTTTATTATAAACGTCTATTTCGTCAACCTCTATCTTTCCTTCAGCCCTAAATATTTCTATATAATCATTCATGCGATTAAATAATCTCAAAAAAGTAGATTTTCCACAGCCTGAAGGACCAATAAATGAAGTGACCGTATTGGCCTTTATATCTATGCTAACATCTGTGATGACATGATGGTCGGCATAGTAGACATTTACTTTTTTGGCACGTAATTTAGGTTTAGAAGATTTTTCTACTACCACGGGATTTTTTTCTTCCATATTCATTACCATTTTATTTTTTTCTGCCATTTGTTTCTTAGGTAGATGGCAACACCATTTAATAAGAATGTAATGACTAATAATATAATAATTGCAGCGGCTGCCTTTTCTTGAAATCCTGCTTGAGGTCGAGTGGACCAATCATAGATTTGCATTGGTAATACTGTAAACTCTTCCATAGGAGAAGATGGTAAGAAACGAACAGAAGCAGCGGCACCTACTAATATTAGAGGTGCAGTTTCGCCAATTATCCTAGATAATGCCAAAATTGCACCAGTCATAATGCCACCAATAGATGAAGGAAGTACTTGCGTCCATATTACTTGCCATTTTGTAGCTCCCATCCCATAAGCGGCTTGTTTTACTGAACTAGGCACAGCCTTTAAAGCTTCTCTTGTAGATACTACAATGATTGGTAGTATCATAATTGATAAAGTACAGGCAGCGGCAAGTAAGCTTTCTCCAAATTTGAAAAGATAGACAAAAATAGATGCACCTAAAAGTCCGTAAATCACAGAAGGAACTCCAGCAAGATTTGATATATTTACTTCTAAGATATTTGCTAATCTTCCTTTCTTCTGATACTCTTCTAAGTACACTCCTGCGGCTACTCCTAACGGGAGTCCAATGGCTGCGGTCAGTACAAAAATCCATACAGAGCCTACCCAAGCCGCATAAATACCAGCTTTACTAGGTCTTCTTGATTGAAATGAAGTTAGAAAATCCCAATTGATGCTACTAATACCTTGCAAAAATATTTTAAATAAAAACAAAGCAAGGATGGCAATTCCTAAGAATGTGAAGAATAAAGCCACATACTTGAATATGGCATCGTAAAGTAGACTTTTACTTCTACCTTTGTTTAACAGCCTACTCATATTTTTCTTGAAATTTCTTTTTGATATAAAAACTAATAATGTTTAATGTAAATGTAAAAAAGAACAATGCAATTCCTGCACCAAATATAGCATAGTAAGCAGTGTCCCCAACTTGTACATCACTTTTACTAGTACTTACCATGTATGCGGTAATAGTTTGAGCTTCGTGAAGTGGGTTAAATGTAATGCCAGGTTTTGTTCCTGCGGCAATGGTTACAATCATTGTCTCACCAATAGCTCTAGAAATTGCCAAAATAATAGAAACGATAATACCAGAAGCTGCAGAGGGTACTAACACTTTAAATGCTGTTTGCAACCTAGTAGCACCCATTCCCCAAGAGGCTTCTCGCATTGCTTTGGGTACAGCGTTTAATGCATCTTCACTAAGTGAAGTAATCATAGGTAATATCATAATTGCCATCACAATACCTGCTGAGAGTATATTGTTGGCTTCTATAGTTGGGAATACTGTTTTGAGAAAAGGGGTGACAAAAATTAACGCAAAATACCCGTATACAACTGTTGGTACAGATGCTAAGACCTCTAACGCTGGTTTGATGTAATTACGTGCTTTGTAAGATGAGTAAACACTCAAGTAAACAGCAATAATAATTCCGATAGGCACGGCTATAGATATTGATACAAGTGTTGTTAATATTGTTCCTGAAAAAAGAGATAGAATCCCGTAATGTTTATCCGAAAAGGTAGGAGTCCATTTGGAATCAGTTAAAAAATCCCAAAGACTAACTTCTTTAAAAAAATGAAATGCTTGAGATACTAATATATATATAATACTCAGCGTTACCAATATCGTAATTAAAGCAGCACCCTTTAAAAGGACTTCAATTATCGTTTCGCTAATTTTTTTATTTCTTATCACAGTCAAGTATATTAGGTGTACCAATAGGCACACCCAAATATAAAATTATAATATGGTTCTACTTATTTTTTTGAACAAAAATCTAAGAATTTTTTCTTCTCTGTCGTATACTCTTCATCTTTCAATGGAATATATCCTGTTTCAAGTACTAAATCAGGTGCCATATCAAGATAGAAGTTCACAAAATCAATCACTTCTGGACGTTCTATTGATTTACTATTGATATAAATAAATAAAGGACGAGATAATGGTGCATATTTCCCTGATTTAACGGTTTCTAATGATGGTATAACAGCACCCGTTCCGTTATCAATACCTGCTACATTAATTTTGTCTTTGTTTTCTTCATAATAAGCAAGACCGAAGTATCCTAAAGCATATTTATCACTAGCTACACCGTTCACAAGTACATTATCATCTTCATTAGGAGAATAATCACTTCTCGAAGCCTGCTCTTTTCCTACGATTGCTTTTGTGAAATAATCAAATGTTCCAGAAGCTGTTCCTGGGCCATATAATTTGATATTTTCTGCCGGCCAGCCTTCTCTTATGTCACTCCATTTCATTACAACATCTTCTGCCACAGGTTCCCACATCTTCTTAAGTTCAGCAATGGTAATTGTTTTTGCCCAATCATTTTCTTTGTTGATAACAACAGCAATTCCATCATAAGCTATTGTTAGTTCTAGGTAGTTTACATTGTGTTCTTTACAAGCACTCTTTTCCTTTTCTTTAATAGGTCTTGAAGCATCATTGATGTCTACTTCTCCGTTTACGAATTTTCTGAATCCACCACCAGTACCTGATGATTTTACTACAACCTTTACTTTGGGTTGTACTTCACTGTATTCTTCGTTTACAGCCTCTGATATAGGGAACACTGTACTTGACCCATCAATTGAAACTGACCCAGTTAATCCATCCTTATTTGAGTCCGAAGTACCACCACAAGCCATCATTGAGATTGCTGTAGCGATTGTAATTGCATATTTGAATGTCTTTTTCATTTTTATCGAATTAATTTTATTAAACAAATGTATAATTTATATTTTATTATAATGTTAACTATATGTGAAGTGTTGATAAATTTAGAATTGCATTTCCATTTGCATTCTTACTCTGTATACATCATCTTTTATTCCAAATGTTTCTATTTTTGAAATATCAGATTGTAATTTTAATTTGTGACCAACGATATATTTAGATAACCCAATTGTGTATTCTTCTTGATCTTTAAGCCCTGAAAACTTTCCATCATTTAGGATTGTAGTGAATCTACTAGCTATTTCCCAATTAGATTTAAACAAATACCCCATTTGAAAATTAAATCCAGAACCAGTATTGAATTTATGACTTGTACCAATCCTCTCATGTTCCGCACTTTTTGTTATATATTCTGACAAGATAGATACACCTTTATATTTAAAAATCAAATCCGCCATAAACGTACTTAGTGAGTTTGTTACCAAATCCCCGCTAGTAGCATCTTTTACATATTTTTTTCCTTGACCTCCTTGTCGTACAACTCTATCATTATAGTCATACGTAAAACCAAATGCAATTTTAGGCTTTTCTTCTCTATCTAAGTCTGATGAAGTATAATCTCCTTTTTTAGAAGAAAATGCCCCTAATGGTAAGATGTCCAGATGAGCAGTATAGTCTAATCCCCCAGTATTTCCTTTAGTTACATCACGTCCTTGCCCTTGAGTGATGGCAAAGCTTGGTTTTAAAACCATTTTCCCCATTTTATATTTTCCTCTTAATTGCAAACCCATATCACGATCAATGTTAAATTTACTATTGACCATAGATCGGTCTACAAACTGTAAGTCTGCTGAAGAAATGACACGTTCTCTGTTGCCAGGAAGCTTTGTTTGACCTACCCACACAGACCAGTGATCGGCAAACTTATATTTTAATACCGCATCCAAAATTAATCGAGAAGAACCACTACCAAATTTATCTTCGCTAGAAGTACTAATATCTCTACCCGTTAGTCCTATCTCAGCTTTATAAGTTAGCTTAGGTGTAAAAGCATAACCACTAAATTTAAGACGGGACCTCCTGACCATAAAATTGGCAGATTGTTTTTCTGTAACATCATTAAACTCGCCAATAAATAATTGTTGCTGACGATAATGAAACTTCATTGTAAAAGAAGAATCTTCTGACATGAATTTTAAGCCCTTTCCGAACTTAGTTTTGTTAATTGTTTGTGCAAACATTTGCCCTGTCGTTAATGCAATTGCGAGTACTAAACTTAGTTTTTTCATTTCTTCCTTTTTTTGTTTTTTTTAGGATTATTTATTTTCTATACTGCGAATGTATTAAGGCTTATTGTAACAAAAAAATAAATTATGACTAGTAACGATAACTTAACGCTAGTTTAACACAGGCTTAACATTAGAATAGCTAAATGTTTTTAAAGATGATTCAATATGAAATATACGATACTAATAGCAGACGATAAAAACTCAATTACTGAGATAGAAGCTTATAACTTAAAAAAAGAAGGATATAAAGTTTTTTTTGAATCAAATGGAAAAAAAGCTTTAGAAAAAGCAAAAGATTTAAAACCAGACTTGATTATTTTGGGGATGTTGATACCTAAGATGGATGGAGTAGAAATTTGCGAAAAACTTCGGGAATTAGAAAAATTTCAACCAACCTTGATTGTGTTTACTTCAAAGCGAGTAGAAGATTATGCTCAATTATCAGCCTATGACGCAGGAGCCGATGATTACTTCGTAAAACCAATGACCCGAAAACTGTTTTTGAGAAAAGTAAAAGCATTGCTAAGAAGGAGTGAGAAATACCGAGATTCTCAAAAAAACATTAAAATAGCAGATCTTTCTATTGAATTTGAAAGCCATAAAGTATTTAAAGCAGGAAAATCAATCAGCTTAGTAAAAAAAGAATTTAAACTACTTCGTTTGTTGGTATCCAAACCTGGTAAGATTTTCTCTAGGGATGAAATTATTAATAAAATTTGGGAATCTGATGTGGTGGTAGGAGACAGGACAATTGATGTCCATATTCGTAAATTACGCAAGAAGATTGGATCAGATTATTTTAAAACGCTCAAAGGTGTTGGGTATAAATTTAATGAAGAATTAGTAAAAAATAAAAAATAGGGCGTGCCAGTATTCGTGCGAAAAACGCTCGTCCTGTCGGGCTATTCGTTCCCAATCTTTTTTATTTTTATGACCTTTGTCATGCTGAGCTTGTCGAAGTGAAAAAATCATAAAAATAAAAAAGGATTTCCATGAAGACATATCCGTCTACTGACGGATTCCTCATGCGGCTGTTGTAGGTTTTACTTATTAAGTAACGAGTTGTTATTTATTGTTAGTAAATTCATACCTGTCCGAAAGTTTTTGAAAATCATTCTCATTTACATGTAACAGTCACATAATTAAGTTGTTAATTCTATATTCTAGCTAAAAAAGCCCTTAATTATATTATCTAGAGTTTAGGTTTAGACTCATTT
>Ga0256845_1001080_pt1 | contig 23097 bp, 19 predicted proteins | sample RiftiametaG_FD_189101 | JGI IMG/M metagenome (GOLD analysis project Ga0256845, IMG submission 189101) | Tube worm associated microbial communities from hydrothermal vent at the East Pacific Rise, Pacific Ocean - Riftia | ecosystem: Host-associated > Annelida > Integument > Unclassified ... | reverse complement strand
AGACCCACGCCTGTGACCCGAGAAAAACGGCGTCTCGACCTCATGCGGACCTTCGGACGGCGTGCGAGGTCGTGCCTCTGCTCGTAAATTTCCCGGTCTATCACTACACTTCATAGAACGGCTCAGGCGACACCACTCTTGAGGGCTATCCCTAGGGCCCCACTGAGCTGGCCCAATTCGGGACAAATCAAGGTCCTTTATTCAGGTTCTTGTATAAAAGGGCGCAAGATCTTCAATACCGAGCGATCCTGGCCACGGATTGAAGAAATTCGACCATGACGTAGGCGGCTATCTCACTATTGTCGGCCCCTAAGAATGTCAGATTCACTTCTCCTCCAGAAGCCCAGCATCGTTCCACCACTCGCGCCCGAATTTCGTCCGGCATATCTCGGAAATCGTATATTTTCGAAAGCGGTTCAAGAAAGCGGAAATCCAGTCCCCCTTGCGCTCGCAGTAGAGCGAAACGGTGGAATGGTTTCACGATTCGAAACGCAAATTCTGCCAGAGGCTCATCCCCAAGCAAAAGACAACCTTCGCTACATCGAGCGCATTGTAAAAATGCTTCTTTGGCAAAAAGGTGGGTTTCGTGTGTGGGTCAGTGGTTCGGCCACAGTCGCCCGCCACTTGGCAGATGAGTACAAGGCGGGGGGAGCTCGAGCATTCGATGCGGACTTTATGGCGCGCGTCTACGAACAACCTGCCTTTGAGGTACGTTTCGTAGAGTCTCCAGCAGATCTTCCTCCTGAGAGTGAGGAGCCTGCTCCAGTCGGCGGGCATCTGGGGGGATGTCGCATTGGCTTTGATGCCGGGGGAAGCGATCGCAAGGTTGCTGCTGTTATCGATGGCAAAGAGGTATTTTCTACCGAGGTGGTCTGGCATCCAAAAATCAACTCGGACGCACAATATCATGTCGACGGAATCAAACATTCACTGAAGCTCGCAGCTGAGCATCTACCCCGAGTCGATGCGGTCGGCATTAGCTCCGCCGGTATCTACGTAAACAACCGGACAATGGTCGCGTCTCTTTTTCGTAAAATTCCCGAAGAGCAATTCAACGAAAAAATCAAAGATGTCTACTTGGATATACCCAAAGAGCTCTTTGGCGACGTTCCAGTTGCAGTTTCCAACGACGGAGACGTTACAGCACTAGCGGGAGCCATGAACCTGGAGGACAAACCCGTTCTTGGTATCGCGATGGGCACTAGCGAAGCGGTTGGCTACGTCAATCAAGACGGACTCATCACAGGCTGGCTCAACGAACTAGCCTTTGCTCCTGTTGACTACTCCCCCGAGGGAGGATGCGACTCCGATTGGTCCAAGGACGTCGGAGTAGGGTGCCAATACTTTTCTCAAGATGCAGTAATTCGCCTGGCACCTCGTTGTGGTATCGAGCTTTCCGAAGACGATGCCCCGGGGGCGCGATTAAAAAAGGTGCAGGACCTTTTCAAAGCAGGAGATGATCGCCCCAGGGCAATCTATGAGAGCATTGGCGTGTACTTGGGCTACGGGCTTCTGCATTATGCAGACTTTTACGATATCAAGCACGTACTTTTGCTTGGTCGTGTCATGTCGGGTGAAGGAGGAAGCATCATCGTCGAAAAGGCCAATGAGGTCTTGCGCGCTGAGTCCAAAGAACTCGCGGAGACTATCAAGTTACAACTCCCAGACGAGGCGAGCCGCCGCGTAGGGCAGTCCATCGCAGCCGCTAGCCTGCCCTCCATTTCCACAAAAAGTTAAACTATCATGAAGTTCTATCAAGAAAAGAGTGAAGTCTACTGTTGGGACGGGGCCGAAGCTGACGCGGCACTTGCCTCGACAACTCATCTAGGCATCTGCGCCCATCAAGACGATCTCGAAATTCTCGCGGTGCACGGCATTCTCGAGTGCTTTCATCAAGACAACAAGGCATTCACCGGGACCGTGGTCACCAACGGAGCCGGTAGCGCGCGCGACTTCGAGTACGCCGATTACACCGACGAAGAGATGCAGGCAGTAAGACGCATCGAGCAGAAGAAAGCTGCATTTGTGGGCGAATACGCGGCGCAGGTCCTGATGGATCATCCCAGTTCGGTTGTAAAAGGCGCAGAGCACCAACCCGTGGTCGACGATATCATCGCCCTTCTCAAAGCAACGCGTCCCCAAGTTGTCTATACTCACAACCTCTGTGACAAGCACGATACGCACATTGCAGTAGCACTGCGCACAATCGAAGCCTTGCGAGCTCTTGACCCAAGTGAACGCCCCCAAAAAGTGATTGGGTGTGAGGTTTGGCGCGATTTAGATTGGCTGCCCGATCACCTTAAAGTTGCGATGGATGTTACCCGCCATGACAATATGCAGGCGGCCCTCGTAGGCGTATTCGATTCACAAATTGCAGGGGGCAAGCGTTACGACCTTGCAGCAATGGGCCGCAGAAAAGCCCACGCTACCTTCAGCGAAAGTCACGGCGTCGATCAAACCCAAGGGCTCATTTACGGAATGGATCTCACTGAGCTAGTGAATGACGATTCGACTGACCCCTCGGACTTCGCTCAGAAAATAATTGAAGAATTCGCAACCGATGTAAAAAATCGAGTAGCTAAGTTCAAAAAAAAGTAATTCTCGAAACTCGACCCAGGCTCTGAGTACACACGTTGAGAACGAGCCAAGGTGACAAAGGGGCAGGGTAATACCTGCTCCTTTTTTCGTTCCTATGGCTCTCGGGGGCTCTGCTTCTAACAGGCTTTGTCCTGACGAAGCTCTCCCAAAACCGCTGCTACTTCCTCCTCGTCCAAAGCAAAGAGGCTCTTCAAGCGAGAGAGAATCGCACTTTCCTCAGAATCTATCTCGTCGTCCGCCAAAGCCAGCGCTGCGGCCAACGCAAATGCGTTCACGGCTTCCCCTGGATCTTTCAAGGCGCAAGCAATTGCCTCAAGGCGTTTTTCCTGCCCCTCATTTTGAAGGCGCAACGCATAAGACTCAATCATCAACTGGACCATCTCTGCACTGAGAACATCGCCCACCAGGCCCCGAATCGCCCCAAGAAGCGCCGCAACTTCCGTGTCGGTGATTTGCTCGTCCGCCGCCATCACCAAAAACATGGTTTCGGCCAAGGGGTCCACCCTTTTTATCGCTTCTTGCTCTTTTTCTCCCAATAATCCTTCACGAAAAAGCACGCGATCTGCCGAAGAAGTGAAAGCGCCTTTACGCCTCCCGCTGGTCAATAATGCGTCACGTAATCGCTCAATTGTGCTCGTGCGTAGGTTCATTCTTCAAGGGTAACTCGTACCCCACGGCCGCGTCCACGTTAGGGTGACTCAGTTTAGGTTCTAAAGTGCGAGGCGTAGGCGTACGTATGGACTCTTGAACAATGGTCACCTTGGATACAAATCCTACCCATTCCCCGGCTGTCGCCCCCCTCTCATTGCGCGTTGCAGTGGCCGACGCAGATCCGGCCGCACGCAAGTTAATGTGTCATTGGCTAGAGCAAGCAGGCTTCGACGTAATAGAAGTAGCCTCCTTGGCCCAAGCACGAAACTTAGCTCATGACTTTCCCGATATTGTCTGTGTCGACTCAATGATGGGAATAGCTGAGGGCGTGGATATTCTACGTGAACTTCACGCGGCAGGCCCACAAGTACCTGTGGTGGTGGTAACGGCCCAACGAGATGCAGAGGCTGCTGTAGAAGCGATGCGCTCTGGAGCCTCTGACTACGTTCTCAAGCCAATCGAAAGCGGGAGACTATTGCAAGCCGTAAGAAGAGCAAAAGAAGGGCTCGACCTTCAGCGAAACGTGCGCCGACTTGAAAGCGAACTAGCAGAACGCTGCTTGTCGGGCCCCATGGGAGGCTACAGTAGCGCAATAGTCGAACTCGATCGCAGTGTTGCACGCGTAGTGGACCGTGACGTGGCAGTATGCCTCACCGGAGAGTCCGGCACGGGAAAAGATTTAGTCGCACGGGCAATTCACCAAGGTAGTACTCGGCGCCATGGCCCTTTCATTTCAGTAGATTGTGCTGCATTTGAAAGTAACGAACAAGAGACCGTGCTTTTTGGCGAAGAAAATACTGATGGTATTGTCTCAAGCGGAGCCTTTGAGCAGGCCAATGGTGGGGTGCTTTTTCTTGAGCAGGTCGGCTATCTCTCACCTCGCTCACAGGCGGCCCTCTCCAAAGTGCTCTCCACACGAACAATTCATCGAGTCGGTGGACACAACGATCCCTCAGTAAATGTTCGATTGATTGCGGCCCACGACAGAAATCTTCGTGACTTAGTAGACGAAGGACTGCTTCGAGAAGAACTCTTTTTTCGTCTGGTCGTTTACCCCGTGGTCGTGCCCTCTCTTAAAGACCGGCGCGACGATATTCCCCTCATCATTTCGCACTTTCTTAGGGATATAACGCCGGGCGGAGAATCACCAGGACGCCAATTTTCTCCCGAGGCGATGGCTGCGATGATGCGTTACAATTGGCCCGGCAATTTGGGAGAGCTGGAGCACGTCGTGCACAGAAGCGCCCTCTCATCCCGCGACCAAATCATAGCACTGTCGGACTTACCTTCTGACGTCCGTGGGGTTGTCTCTCCAGGGCAGGTTGCACCCGAAAGCCCGCGCCCTGGTCGTTGGGCCGATTTTATGAACTTTCCAGACAATGAAGTCGTGCCCCTACGTGATCTCGAAAGACGAGCCATTGAACACGCTTTACGTGTTACGGGAGGCAGTGTGAGCGTCGCCGCACAAAAACTCGGAATTGGCCGAGCAACCCTTTACCGCCGCATTGCAAGTTTAGAGCTCTCACAAAAAGTTGCGTGAAGGCGCCCATCGGAGAGCCGAAAAGTAGAGCCCCCATGCTGCCTGGACGTAGCTCAAATGCCCCTCATCTTTGAACCCATCCAAGAAAGAGCATGAAGGCTCAGCTCTTCTGCATTTCCACGCCTTCGAGACGGCGACATTCGGCAACAATCGCCGAGAATATATTGCGAATCGCCTCCGCATCAAATGACCCCGGAGCAACCTGCACAAGCTCTTGCAGCAATTTCTCCTCGCGATTGGGATCAAAAACCCCGATACCCTTCTCGCGCTTGATCTCGCCAACCTGATGAACCACTTGAATGCGGTTGGACAAAAGCTCTAGCAACTCTTTGTCAATTTTATCGATTTTTTCCCGTAGGACTCCGATATTGGTATCGTCAATCACGTGCTCATGATAGCGAATGCGGCCCTGCAATACCAGTGAAGAGCGCAAAAGCAGAGGGGCGCATTTCCCATAGAGTACTCATGTCGCGAACCGAGAGTCAACGCAATTGCCCAAACACCTCTCGGTACTCGGTACTCGGTACTCATACTCATACTCATACTCTTGAAGAGATTGCGAGTTCTCTACTCATGAGACAATCAGGAGTTCTAGATCTCTCGGCGGGGCACAGCGCGCTACAATATCGCAACCTACCCTATTCACTCAACGAAGAATCGTTTCGCAGCCTGAAACCATTTGTACTTCGGTCACTCGCCCGCTCTGTAATGTGTCACAAGATGAGCCATTGAGAGTCACAAGATCGTCCTCGATACTCCAACCATTTTCCGAATCAAATGGCACAACTTCTGCGTCAAAATAGACGTTCAATTCATTGGAAAAAGCGGGACGGTCCGTCAAACGGATATCGCATTGTTGGGTTAAAGTTAAGCCAATGGCGCGCACCGTATCGCTCAATTCTTCTAAACTTTCCACGTCGTAATAGGCCCTTCGCCCCGGGCGAGGTTGCCCCCCAGCAACAGCCAGTCGATTCATCACATTGTCAAAGTCAGAAAGACCCAGCACGCCAATTACGTAGGTGTCGACCCCGGCATTTCTCAGGAGTTCAAGTTTCTCCTCACTTGCGTCAACGTCCACGCAGCCGGCAGCAGGGTAGGAGACAATATCTCCCACCAAATCAACGTCGCAACAATTGAATTCAGCATCACAAGCTATTTGCCGATTGCCTGTTGTCTGCAAAATATCGCCCGACCGATTTGGCTGGCAATCGTCAATCTTGCAGACTGCCTCGGGATTACAATTGGGCGAGCCGTCTGTAACTAAAACCACCGCAGCCACTCCGTCCTGACTCAAAAGAGAAGGGGTTATAGCGTCTAAAGTTGGAGAAAGAGGGGTCCCTCCTCGTGGTTTGGCCTCATTGACGACCCGGGAAAACTTTCGCAAAATTGGACCCGCAGGTTTTCGATTCAGACAAACAACGGGATCTCCCTCTTGCACAGAAAACACTTCGTCTCCCGGAGCACACCCAAAAAGAGGAGTTGCCCCCGTAGTCATCGCTTCAGTGAGATTGGTGTCGTCACCGGGAAAAACAGTCAATCCGTACTTGGCCCGATGGCCAATCTCTCCTGCTACATCAATTAAGGCAGCTTGGGCCGCCTCTAATTTCGTCGCACGCCGATCGAGCACTCGGTCACTCATGCTACCCGAAACATCAAGAACGAAATAGATGGTCGGCTTTTGATGTTTCAATCGCACTACCTCGTTGCCGCACGCACTGCCTGTATGCACAACAAGCGGCTGCTCGCACTCGGCGGAGGGCAAGCCTTGCATCTCACCCTCAGGAATCATCAACGCATCAGGGCGCTCCGAAGAACTATCACCACAGCCAGCGAACAAAGCGGCGCTCACAAAGGTGGTAAGAAAAAATTGCCAAGAGCGCACAATTTGAGCCTAGCAGACCTGAGGCCCGATGCCTTTCGAGGCAAGGGTATTTCAAGAATTTGCCACGTATCTCAAGAAAAGCGGTAGTTCAATGAGTTTGGACCCAGCAATTGCTAGGGGGGATGTCAGGGTTTCTATGGTAAACCGTGCGCCAATGTGGGCAAAATGGATACGACAAGCTGCGTTTTGGGCATCGCTACTCCTCACCCTCAGCATTTTAGAAAACGCCCCCACCAAAGAATTTTTCCCTGCCCTCCCGGCGGTAATTCAAAAAAAACACGACCTCTCCCTCATGCCGAGGGTGAGTGACGATCGCCCTCAGTCCCAGGCCCCTTCAGCACTCCCCTCTTGGAAGGCGACAATCTTTTCCATCAAGGGAACACGCTCCAACATCACGAGGGGTCTCAGCGCCTACCTACCCCAATTAGAACTCACAGCCTCCTTGGCCAACGCTCAGGGTGCCTCCACTAGCCTCCCCGAGGGAGACTACCTAGTTGTACTTCGCGCGCCGGGATTCTCTCGCTTCATTCAAAGAATACATCTCATAGACAGCACAGTGATTGAGCCGGTGCTTGTCGCGGCCACATCTCTGCATGTACAAGTTCAGGCAGAGCATGAAGACGGTCAGGTACGCCCCCTGCCCGGTGCAACTGTCCTGGTGGGGGCTCCTAGTTCCTGGGTACATGGGGCGAGTACCGACACTTCGGGCACTGTAGAAATTTCAGCACTGACGCCTGGGCCCCACTTAGTTCGAATTTTTTCACCAGGCTTTGAGCCCTACGAGGCTAAAGCCGAGAGTCGATTGCTCGTGCGCCTGCGACCTGTTTCCACCCTGCGCGTACACGTCGTCGACAAAGACGCTCCCCAAAAAGACGCCAAGGTATTTATTGCAGGGGTGCACCTTTGGCCCGCACGCAGTACTCAAACGGGCAAAGAAGGCTATGTGGACATTACCGGCCTAAAACCTGGAAAATATGCCCTCTATAGCGAAAAGGGCGAGCTAATCTCTCCTTCCCAAAAGGCAGTTGAGATTTTAGGAAAGAAGGGGCTTGTAGAAATTACTCTTCACCTAGGTGCGGGACAATTTGTCGAAGCCCTCGTGGTGAGCGACAAAGAAACGGCTCCCCTCCAAGGAGCCCGAGTGACCTGGAGTTCGTCTGGGCTGGGCCAGTTCTCCCGCCATCAAACCACTGATATAAATGGAAAGGCACGCCTAGGTCCCCTCTCGGAATTTAGTGGCATTTTAAGTGTACGAGCGCGGGGCTTTGTAGGCACCATGACTCCAGTTTTAGAAAAAAACCATCCCGATCTCATCAATGGAGCACAAGTAATATCGCTGGCTCAATCGGCAACCGTGGTGGGGCGCGTCGTCGACACCGATGGTTTTCCCATAGAAGGAGCAACGGTAGAAGTGGCCGGCACCAGCCAGGACAAGATGCCTATATCCGTCACCTTTCGCAGCGAGGCAATTTCTGACGCCCACTTCGATTGGGCCATCGAGCAGGGGCGTGTACTCGTTCCAGCCGGCGAATTGGGCGTAATGCTAGGCCCCGTACCGCCCATCCCTTTGGGAGAAGTGCGTGAGACATCTGGGCAGCGCCTCACGACCGACGACAAGGGCTATTTTCGCGTCGAGTCCGTTCCCTCTGGAGAAGTCGTTGTCCTAGTGCGTCACCCCGATCATCTCCCTGGAAAAAGTCCACGCTTGCACCTAAGCCCCGGAACTCAGGTTTCTACCAAAGTTGTTCTGGGCAAAGGGCAGCCTCTGCGGGGCAGGGTTCTTCAAATCGGAGGTTTTCCGGTCGAACATGCCCGTATTCAACTCAGCGCGCGCAACTTCAACCGGCGCATCATCTCCGAAAGTGACGGGACATTTCAAATCAACGCTGCTCCCGCCAAGGTTCGAATCACCATTCGAAGAATGGAATCTCCCCTACAAGTTGTCTACGCCCGAGTCGTCGAAGAAAAAGAGCGCCACGAAGAGATACAGATTGAGCTACCCGAAGAACGAGAGCCTGCGGCCATTTCAATCACAGACGAAGAAGGTCAACCGGTCGAACTTTCACAAGTGACTCTACTTTCCTTGCAAAAAGAAGTCCCCTTTAAGCAGACGCGTTTCTCTCAGGAGGATGGCACTCTAGAGTTCAACGAGGCCGTCGGACTCAAAGTTCGCCTCACAATACAAGCTCCGGGCTTCGTAGTGTTGAGTCAAAAAACTCTCCTTAAAAAAGACAACACCTTTCAACTACAGAAAGCTATCACTGTGCACGGTAGGGTCACCACCGCGCGCGGGCGCCTACCCGCCTCAGGAGCAAAAATAGTTTTCACAAGCGGCAATTTGGTTCGCAAGACAATTGCCGACGAAACAGGAGACTATACGTTGCGCGATCTGCCGCCGGGTAAAGGCGTACTCAAAGCATCACACATTGACCACGGCAGCGGGCATCAGGCTCTCAGGGTCAAGAAAACCGACAAGGGTCGAGTCCACGAATTTCCGGAACTCGATCTATCCCCCTCCTTGAGCTTAAATGGACGCGTGGTGGACCAGTCGGGAGCACCTCTCGCTCTCGCACTCGTATCAATCAACCGGCTCTCGCCCTACCTACCGGGAGCACGAGGAGACTCAAACTACACGCGCACAGACGAGGAAGGTCAGTTCTCCCTCGAGGTCGAAAGAGAAGAACCCCTCTACCTCTACGCTGCTACCCCCGGCAAGTCCTACGGCTGGAGCGAGATAATAAAATTTGGGCAACTCGATCGAGTGGAGGACATCAAAATTCTCATTGATCGCGTGGACACAATTTCTCCCCATCACCTCGGCACACTTCTCTTAGCGCTTGAAGAAAACGCGGGCCAGCTCATCATCTACACAGTTGCTGCGGCAAGCCAAAGTGCAAGAGCCGGTCTCAAGGAGGGAGACCAAGTTCTACTCATTGACGGCGAGACTCCGAGAGACGAAGAAGACGCGCGAGAACTCATGTCGGGGCTACCGGGTACAGAGGTACGCATCACGATCCAACGTCGAGGGCACACCAGCGAAATTGTGGTCCCCCGCGAGACCTTTCTTCATTGAGAGAAAGAAGGGGCGAGCCCCCAACGTGGCTCAATCAGTGTCGAAAATGTCTTCGGGCTCACTCGTGTCCGCACCGGGAGAGAGCAAGAAAAGTACGGGTACAAAACCCATGCAAAAAACCAATAGGCTCACGATTTTTGTCAGCGTAAAGAGACCGTCTTCGAACATAGCGAGCGAAACATAGCGATTCGATGGGAACACGCCAACGCAAAACACCCCTCCGAAGGCTCATTTTTGTACTCGGTGAATAAATGACTTCAATCAGCCCGAGCGGCACGGCCATCATCGAAAAAAAGGGCACTTCAAGATCAAATCGAGAACTTCCCCTCTCAACAATTCCACTCTCAGTAAAATAACCACGAGACTCAGGGAAACACTTCAACAAGTTGAGAAATCTCAGTCACCCTCACCTCGTGTGATTTTTGCTGGAGCACTCCAACTTTTCTCAATTCTGTTTCACCATTGCTCGTGGCAAGTCCTGCGCGTTGCGACCTCAAGCTGCCCCTTTGTAAACGCTTGGGCCGGGCGGGGACACATCTTTACATGCTAAACGTACCATTATTAATAATATGGAACTAAAATTGGTACGTTTAGCACGGTTTTCTGTATCGCCTCAGCAATAGTGTGTAAATACTTAGAATACTCCTCGCGAAATTCCTTTTCTATTCAACCAGTATTTGCTTGGCAATTGTGAGCAATTGCATATTGCTCGTGCCTTCGTAAATTTTTCCTATTTTCGCGTCTCTATAGAGTTTTTCGGCGGCGTATTCGCGGATAAAGCCTACCCCCCCCAGTAGGTCAATGGCCTGAGAGGCGAGGCTTTCGGCCACCTCAGATGCTCTGAGCTTTGCCATTGCCGCTGCAAGAAGAAAGGGCTGACCGGCATCTTTCAACCGCGCGGCATTGTAGACAAGCAAGCGGGCAGTTTCGAGATCTACGCGCATCTGCGCAAGTTGAAATTGAACCCCCTGAAAACTAGCCAATGGTTGAGAAAATTGAATCCGCCCCTGAGTATGCGCCAACGCAAGGTCCAGGGCAGCCTGAGCAATACCTACCATTTGAGCGCCAATACCAATTCTACCTTCGTTCAAGGTCTCCATCGCAATTTTGTAACCGCGGCCAATTTCTCCCAATACATTCTCTTCTGCAATACTTACCTGCTCAAAAGTAAGAGGACAGGTGCTAGAGGCTCGAATGCCCAACTTGTCTTCTTTTGGACCAATTGAAAAACCCGGCGTTCCTCTCTCGACCAAAAAAGAAGTGATGCCTTTATGACCCAACTCAGGGTTTGTCTTGGCAAATACAATAAAAAGTTCACTCTCGGCAGCATTTGTGATCCAAAGTTTTGATCCGTCGAGAATGTACTTATTCCCGTCTTTGGTTGCTCTAGTTGAAAGGGCAAAGGCATCACTGCCACTACCCGCCTCACTCAAAGCGTAGGAGCCCACCCACGAAGAAGAGAGCAAAGGTAGATACTTTTTTTTCTGAGCCTCGTTACCGCTCCGCAAGATGCTGTTGAGAACCAAGGTATTTTGCACATCAAGAAGAACCGACACACTTGCGTCCACTTGAGCAAGGGCCTCCACCACCAAGACAGCGCTAAAAAAAGACGCGGCGGCCCCGCCATACTCTTCTGGAACCTCAATCCCCATCACACCCAGGTCAAAAAGCCCTGCAATGATATCCGGAGGCATCGAGGCGTCCTTGTCCATTTGCCCGGAACGCGCCTGAATTTTCTGCCGAGCAAAGTCGAGCACTGTGTCTCGCAACAATTGCTCCTCTTCATTGAGAGTGCTGAGGGCTGGTGATCGTTCGGTCATACCCTTCGTTGTGCCCCAAAAATTCCCCCGAGAAAATATGGGGAGCGTCACCGCTCACTTAGCCCAAAAAAGAGAAGTTCATGGCTCATGGTGTGCGCCCCGGCGGGGTGGTAAAGGCAAAAGCCATGGCAGGAAATACATTTGGTCAAGCCTTTCGAGTCACTACAGCAGGCGAGTCTCACGGTCCCGGCAACGTTGTGATCATTGACGGCTGCCCCGCCGGAATCGAGCTTTCTGTCGAAGATTTGCGCATTGACCTCGACCGGCGCAAGCCAGGCCAAAGTAAGATAGTCACTCAAAGAAAAGAGTCGGATATTCCAGAAATTTTGGCGGGGGTTTTTGAGGGAAAAACCACCGGTACCAGCATTGCCATCTTGGTGCGTAACGAAGACCAAAAAAGCCGGGACTACACCGATATTAAAGAGAAGTACCGCCCAGGACATGCCGACTATACCTTGGACAAAAAATACGGCGTTCGTGATTACCGCGGCGGTGGACGCTCCAGTGCGCGTGAGACAGTGAGCCGAGTAGCAGCTGGAGTCATCGCAAAGAAGGTATTAGCGCAAGCTTATGGGGCAGAAGTACTCTGCTACGTAAAGCAAGTGGGTCCTATCATAGCGCAGATTGATCCCGTTCAAGTCACAATGAAGCAAATAGAGACTTTACCTTCGGGCGAGCCAAATATTGTGCGCTGCCCCGACCCTGTTGCTGCAGAAAAAATGGTCGACTTAATTTCTGAAGTTCGAAAAGATCAGGACTCAATAGGCGGAGTGGCTGAAATAGTAGCCTTGGGAATCCCCGCAGGCCTCGGCGAACCCGTATTCGACAAGCTCAAGGCAGATCTTGGAAAGGCCCTTTTTAGTCTACCCGCAGTATTGGGCGTAGAATACGGCATCGGCTTTGGCTGTGCCTCGTTGCGGGGCAGCGAAAACAACGATGTCTTCTCGCCTCAGATTGACGAGAAGGGCGCCAAGTTCATCACAACCGAGAGCAATCGCCACGGGGGCATTCTGGGTGGTATCTCAAGCGGCCAGCCAATCGTCTTGCGAGCGGCCATTAAACCCACAAGCAGTCTTTCACGGGAACAGCGTACAGTGACCCGCGAAGGCGAGGCGACCACTATACGAACCAAGGGGCGTCACGACCCCTGCTTGCTTCCTCGCTTTGCTCCGATGGGAGAGGCGATGGTCGCCTTGGTTCTGGTAGACCACTTTTTGCGTCAGCGGGGGCAAAAAGGTTGAGCAAAAGACACGAGGCCGGGCTGATTAGAGTTCGCGTAGAACCCTTACAGAATCGTTCACCGCGCTCCTAGGAACATAACCAATGGCGCCGTTCAATTTGGCTACCAATCGAACTATCAACTGAGCGTTTCCAACTTGCTTAGGAGGAGCGCTCCCCCCGCGAATTCGACGGTCGATCCAATAGCGGGCAACATCGTCCGGAGCCATATTAAGTAAAGAGCGATCGAAACGGGTTCGAATGGAATGCTTGGGTGGAAAGTTAAAGGGCACTATGCGCTTTCCCGCACCCCAACTCAATTTTCGAGTTGTAAAAATGGCAGTCAACTCGGCCCGTGAGGGCGTGGCTGAGTTCTTCTTGTTAACAATAAGCACAAGAGGCTCTGCCGCGAAGGCATTGAGAGGCAGCAGAAGCGATGAGGCGATCGCACCGGGTGCGGCCAGAAGAAGCCGTCGTGTTAGCCCTCGTTGACTGGTACTTAATTTTTTCTTTGACGACATTGAATCGAAGGATCTAAGAAGCAGGAGACTCCCACCCGAACTCTACCAATGAGAAGGACCGGGTAGCAAAACATCGACTGAAAAGAGCGCCCAGACTGTGAGGTAGCCAACTTTGAATAGCTCAGTCTATCTGTAACCTTTTGTTTTCAGCCAAAAGCGTACTTCATATTACGGGGGAGGCGACGGTGATCCTCCCCCATCTTCAGTTGAATTTACTTCACTGTCACGCTTTTCTATCTCTTGAGCAAAAGTGGCAAGCCTCGCGGTAAACGCAGCGTCGTCCAAACCCTTGGATATTGCGCCTAATGCCCCGGTTGCCCTCACGAGACGCTGCAACTCGCCAGGGTCCTTGGAAGAATGGAGAACAATGTGGGTCTGAATACCACGTCGACGTAAAAAGCTAGCCAACTCGCTGCCGGACATGGCTGGCATCATGATGTCCAAGAGCACAAGCCACGGACAATTTTGTACAATCCATTGGGAGGTGCCCAAGACTTGGTCGCGTGTGGTGACCAGGTACCCAAGGGCTAGGAGTCGCGCCTCAGTACTAGCTAGTACAATCGGGTCATCATCTACGACGAGTATTTTTCTAGGCTCGTTCGGCATCAAGATTCATTCAGTACCATGGGGGCCGCTTTCTATCCAGAGCCTCAACGGAGACCCTAACGAGTGCTTTCAGCACAAAACGGACAGTTCTCAACTTTATTCAGAGCATTTTGAGCAATCGGGTCGCCCTCCACAGGCCCCAATGGCCTGTGAACAACCCATTTAGGTTATCCAACTCGCTCCAAGGGCGTATGAAGTGAGGCGCTCGACGCGTCCAAGGAAGAAAAATGAGCACAGACGAAAATTCAACACCTGGCACTCTCGATCTTCTCGACGAGCAAGAGCGATCGAAAATACTCTCCACGACGCGTCTCAAGGTGATTCTCTCCGCTTTTGTCGTGGCGCTGCTCCTCGGGCTTGGAGCCCTCGCGTTTGTACAGGTAAGCCGCATTTTCGAGCAACTCACTCCGGCTGTAGCAAAAGACCTAGCTTGGAAATCGGAGAGAGGAACTGCCGAACTCAGCTACACCACAGAACTAGCCCTCGCTCTAGGGGAGGCCGAGGCCGTTAAAGAGGCGGCCGAAACCTATCTCAACGATCAAGACCTCAGGTCGCTCGTGGTACTAGATAGTGAGGACAAGGTTCTTTTTTCTCACCCCGCTGGCATGACTTCAGAGGGACTATTCTCGGGACCAGAGGGCAAGGTGAAAGAGTCCAAAGTCTCTTTCAGTACGTGGAAAAAAGTAGACATTGAGGGGGCAGAAATCGGTAAAGTTGCCCTCGAGATCTCAAAAAAACGCCTCGAAGCTGGAGACCAATTACGTAAAGATATTCTTACGGGTGTCGGCGGTGGGAGCCTCCTCGCTTTCTTAGTCTCCCTCTCTTTCGTCTCGTTCTACATTGCGCCCCTGGTGCGCGTCACCGAGCGAGCATTCATCGATTTGAAGCAACGCACAAATGAGGCCCTTGAGTCAGCCAGACTAAAAAGTGAGTTTCTGGCAAATATGAGCCATGAGATCAGAACTCCCATGAACGGAGTGATCGGTATGGGCGAACTCCTGCAAAAAACGTCCCTCACAAAAAAACAGCGCCGTTACGTTCGAACAATCTCAACCTCGGCCTCGGCCCTACTCACCATAATTAACGATATATTAGATTTTTCCAAAATTGACGCGAAAAAATTGGTTGTGCGCCCTGTAGAAACAGAAGTGCGGCGCCTGGCCGAAGAAGTCTCCCAACTCTTGGCCCCCCTCGGTCAGTCCAAGGGCATCGAAGTGATGGTTTCAATTGGGGCAGAGCTTCCGCGAGAAGTCATGCTCGACCGAGATCGCCTACGACAAGTTCTGAACAATGTAATGGGCAACGCGGTCAAGTTCACGAACAAGGGCTCTGTGCTCCTGCGCGTGTGGCTAGAGGAGCATATTCGCGGGGAGGATGCCTGTGTCTTGGCATTTAGCGTCACCGACACAGGTATAGGCATTGCCCCCGACGACTTAGGGCGAATATTTGAACACTTTAGTCAGGCAGATGGCTCCCTAACGCGCACAGCAGGGGGGACGGGCCTCGGTCTATCAATTAGCCGCCACCTAGTCGAACTCATGGGAGGTCAATTGGTTGTAGAAAGTGAGCTAGGTAAAGGAAGTTGTTTTAGCTTTAAACTACGGTGTGACGTTGTTACCGGAGAAGGCTCTCGCCCCAGTGGCAAGCTGCCACGCACTCTCATTGTCGATGACAATGAGACAAACCGCACTCTTTTCGAAGAAATTTTTGAGTCTTGGGGGGTGCCCAACGACAGCGCTCGCTCGGCGCACGAGGCCCTGGATATGCTCAAGGCAGCTTGCGACGAGGGCAAAGACTTTGAATTGGCCCTCGTCGATCATCTCATGGACGGCATGGATGGTCCGGCTTTAGCGCGCGCAATTCGTCATAGCACTTTGGGAAGAATACCCCGGCTCATTCTTGTCACCTCCCTTTCCGAGAGCGATCACTTAGACGAAGCATTTGACGATGGCCTCACCAAGCCCGTCTTGCAGGACGATTTACGGCGCATTGTTCAAGGTACCGAGAGCACCGGAGCGGTAGAATCTGCCGAAGACATCACTCGTTTGCAATTTGTAGGTCGACCTAAAGTCCTCGTCGCCGAGGACAACGCCATCAACCGCGAAGTCATGAGGGAAATACTTTCTGAATTGGAAGTGGACGCCGATTTGGTCGAAAACGGCGAAGAGGCCGTTGAGGCCATTGAAGCGGGTAATTACCCCCTAGTTTTGATGGATTGTCAGATGCCCATCATGGATGGCTACGAGGCCACTCGCATCGTCAGAAAGTTAGATGGAGAAAAGTCTAAGGTACCCATTGTTGCGGTCACCGCCCACGCCGTGCAGGGTGAGCGGGACAAAGCCATCGCCGCTGGTATGACCGACTATCTTACCAAACCGGTCACAATAACACGCCTGGTACGTATGATGGCCAAATTCCTCGAGACCCAAGCTGTACCCCGCTCCGATCGCGCCTTCAACCAAAATGAAGCAAGGGTGACCGAAGAAAAGATAGTCGTCTCTGAACCAAATATTCTTGAAGGGGATACAGCTCACAACAATGATGGGTCCCCCACTGTTCAATCTGCGTCTCTCCCCCCAGTGCAACAATCTACCCCGACTCCTCACGAGAAAGAACTTGCTCTCGACCCAGGAGTACGCCGCTCGAAAGCTGTGATTGGACTTTTTCGAAAGATGGTTCCCGAACAGGTAAGTGGTCTCAAAGAGGCTGCAAACTCCCGCGATACAGAAGAGACACGCCAAGGAGCCCATAAGCTCAAAGGAAGCTGTCTTGCATTGGGGGCGAAACCGATGGCAAGAATTTGCGCGCAAATTGAGCCCAGCCCAAAAGAACTTCCACAATTGCTAAAAGCTCTCTCTCTGGAGCACGAACGGGTACTAGAAGCCCTTGTTATTGAACTTGGAGAGTGAGCCTCCATCAAATTGAGGGGCTCAATATACGCGGGCTCAAAGTATTACCCATCAACAGGAGCGGCCGCCATTTGCTAGTCACCGCGAGCAGAGGGAGATGAAGAGCTCCTGTGCGTGGGCATAGTACCAAGAACCGGAACTTCGTGCCGGATTTTTGTAACAATGAGACAAAAGGTAGTGCCGAGGGCAAACTGAGACGAATCAGCTAGTTTCCCCTGCCCCTTACCCTAGTTGGTGGCTTTGAGCACCGGCACGTTCTGAAGGTATGATGTACTAGTTAGATCTAGCTGGGCATTAGAGCTACCTCTATATTTTGTAGCTAGTACCTCATGCCCCATTTTCTATTCAATCAGAAAGACGCGCTAGAGAGGTTAGCTCATACAACATGCGTTCCGCATGAGCTAAACCATTGGGCTCTGCGCAACTTTCCTTGACTCGCCGAATCACTTTTCCGTCCGGATGCAATGCATACTTTCCTGCACTTTGAGCGATGAACGGTACAAGGTGCTCCGCGGCCAGAGGAGTATCGGCGCGAAGATGAAGAGTCGCCACTCGACCCGTGGCGCTCAAACCTAAAGCCCGTATCTTTCTCAACTCAGTCTTCAATCGCATCACCTCGGAGAAACGTGCCGCTTCTTCTGGCGGAGAGCCAAATCTATCTTGTACCTCTTCGTTGATCATGGCTATTTCGTTTTCGTCCTTTGCAGAAGCATATTTCTTGTAAAGGCTGAGGCGTACTCCAATGTCTTCGATGTACGACTCGGGCAAAAATGCTTCCACATCAATCGATAACTCAGGATCGACTTCTGAGATATATGTCTCTCCACTGAGTTCGGCTGTCGCTTCCTCCAACATATCGGCAAAAAGCTCAAAACCGACTTTGGCGGTGAAGCCGCTTTGATCTGCACCCAATAATTCTCCGGCGCCCCGCAACTCCATATCCATCGTGGCTACATGAAAACCACTGCCCAGCTCGGTGTACCGCTCCAATGCTTCTATTCGAGAACGCGCTTCCTTGGAAAGCCCCTCCTCAGTTGGCAAAAGAAGATAGCAAAAGGCTCGCTCGGAGGAGCGCCCAACGCGACCGCGAATTTGGTAGAGTTGAGATAGGCCGAAGAGATCCGCCCTATCGATAATAATCGTATTGGCGCGAGGAATATCCAAACCACTTTCGATAATTGTGGTTGCACACAAAATATCGAACTCACCATTGACGAAACCTAACATGGTCTTTTCGAGAGATGAGGCGCTCATTTGTCCATGCCCCACTCCTACTCGTGCGGAAGGCACCAAACGTCGAATCATCTCGGCGCGTTCGTAGATGCCCTCCACGCGATTGAAAACATAAAATACTTGACCTCCCCGAGACAATTCACGCTCAATTGCCTCTTGAATGATCTTTTCGTCAAAACGTGAAGTAAGAGTACGAATGGCCCGGCGCGCCTGGGGAGCGGTGGCAATCACTGACATATCCCGCATACCTCCCACAGCCAGACTCAAGGTGCGCGGAATAGGCGTTGCACTCAAAGTGAGTACGTCCACAGTTTTTCGCAATTCTTTAAGCCGCTCCTTGTGCCCCACTCCGAAGCGTTGTTCCTCGTCCACAATCAACAAACCAAGGTTTTTGAAGTGAACATCTTTCGATAGCAGTCGGTGGGTGCCTACCACCACGTCTACGCTCCCAGAGCGTAAGCGCGACATCGTCTCGCCTTGAGTCTTCTTGCTTTGAAAACGACTCAAACCTTGGACATCGATACCTGTGTCGTCCAGCCTCTCTCTAAAGGAGCGTAAGTGCTGTTCGGCCAATACTGTTGTGGGGCAAAGAAGGGCTACCTGTCGTCCAGCATGAGCACAAAGGTAGGTTGCACGCAGGGCAACTTCCGTCTTTCCAAAACCCACGTCTCCACAGACAAGGCGATCCATGACCGTGTCTTTTTGAAGATCATTCAAGACGTCCACAATCGCGGCTGCCTGATCGGGGGTTTCTTCGTAAGGAAACGCAGCCTCAAAGGCGTCGTATTCATCCCCTGGTTTCTCCAGGGGCTCTCGACGAACGGCTTTTCTTGCGGCGTAGAGCCTCAAGAGCTCGTCCGCCATGATGCGTACCTTCTTACGAACATTCGCCTTGGTGCGCGAAAAGGTTTGCCCCCCCAATTTATCAAGGCGAGGCTCCCCTTGCCCAGCATACTTTTGAACTTGATTGAGACGATAAACCGGCAGCAGGAGCTTATCTCCCCCCGCATACTCCACTTCGAGCAGCTCGACTCCCAAAGAACCGATATTTCGATGCTGCAGCCCGAGGTAGCGCCCAATTCCGTGTTCAACATGCACGATATGATCGCCATGAGTCAGGGTACGCAGATCATCCAGGGCGTTTTTTATTGCCGCTGCAGCCTTGCGCGGACTGCGGTGATGTCTCTGACCAAATATTTCTTCCTCGGTCAGCAGTACCAGGCGCTCAAAGGGAGCTATCAGTCCGCGAGCAAGGGGCGCGCACATGACATAAATGCCTGCCGGAGGCAGATCAGAAAAGTCCACTGTTGCGGTCTTTACCTCTAATCCGCGGTGCTCCAACAAGGAGGCGATTCTATCGGCTTGGGTCGAGACGCGCGCGCAAAGAACAATTCGGTAGTTTTCTTCTAGCCAATTCTTCAGTTGAGCAGCTAACGGTTCCAAGCTGGCATTGCGCCCGGCAGACTTGCGAGTTGCCTTAAGAATAGCCTGTAATTCGTTATGGGCTTCGGTGTTTAAAGAGGCGCTCTCCAGGGGGGCACGAGACAAGTCGGAAAACCCGCTCTGGGGCGGGCCCGCAACCCCCATACTTTGGAGGCAAACAACGCCCTTCTGTACGCTTCTATCTAATTCGTCTCCTTGGAGATAATGAGCAGCTACTGGATAATGTGGCACCAAAGAACGCCCCAGCAGAGCCTCCTGAGCTTGCTCTAACTCTTCACACGCAAGTTCAACGACCCTGCTCGCGTCTTCAAAAAACACCAATGCATCCGAGCCAATTCGCTCGAAAAGTCCGATCAGTTTTCCATGAGCAGGCAGATAACCATCACCGCCAACGAACATTTGTCCCGATGCCACGTCCTCTATCAAGGCTCTCGCTTTGCTCGATGGCAAAGACACGGCGTCGCAAAGAGCGCGCACAGACGTACGGGCCCGCAGGCTACCTTCCTTGGTTGTCACTGCCTCTCTTGCGGGAGAAATATATATTCCCGAGTCTTTCGCTAGCTCCTCTTTGTTTTCTCCACCTTGATTGCGATGAGTCAATTGAGTGTCAGGATCATAGGAACGAGCACTCTTTAGCTCGTCAAAGTCCATCTCTAAACGCAAGGGCGCCCTCGCGCCTGGTGGCCAAACGTCAAGAAGTTCGCCGCGAATACAAAATGCACCGGGATCTTCCACCACGGGCACTCTTTGATACCCGCCGCGCTCCAAGCTTTGACTCACCTCTTGGAGAGAGAGCTTATCACCCACCCTAAAATGAAGGGTAGCGCTCTGCAAAAGGGCTGGAGGCACGGACTTTCGAATCCATCCACTGGCACTCGTAACCAAAAAATCCAATCGACCATTGTCAAGAGCAGAGAGAGTCGCCGCCCGTTGAAGAGAGACCGCCCTATCGGATCGCGCGCCATCGTAGGGAGTCGACTCCGATGTCGGAAGAAGACCAATCGCAGCCTCGGGTGCAAACGCCCGTAAGTCATCCGCAGTCCTGCCAGCGTCCTCTAAAGAGGGAGCGACGATAACAATCAACCCACCCCTCTGCTTATTGCGCGCTTTGAATTGACCAAAGGCAAGAAGAGCCGCAGCCGAACCCTTGCAGCCATTGAGATGCAGATGGCCCTTCGAATAGTCGAAGGGGTCGAAGAAACTTTGAGGCTTAGGATCAAGCAACATGGTCATTGTGCGTTCGATCAATCCAATTCAGAGTTGATGCTTTGAAGACGAAACTTCGCCAAGAGCAAATGATTGCGAGCTATATTCGCCCAATCGCCGTTGTCGTGAACGCTCAAGTAAGAAGAGAGAGAGCGCTCCGCCTGTTCGAAACGGCCTAATTCTAACTCCAACATGCCAACAGCCAATCCCCCTGGGTATTGTGGGTCCAGCCTTCGCAAAGCTTTTGCGAACGATAATTGAGCGATTTTTCGCTGAGTTGGGTCAGGCCCAGCGCCATGGGGGTAGAGCAGATTGGTGCGATAGTAACGACGATACTCTTCGAGATCGGGTGCAAAGGAGCGAACATTTCCCAAGGCCGTTAGTTTTCCCCAATGAAGTCTAAAAAACAGACGTAACTCATGGTCCAGCAAGACAATATCCCCATCTTTTGACCTCCAGGTGGCTTGGGCGATGCGATAGAATGAGCCTCCTAACTCCATCACATCTTGAATACGTGTCGCATCTTTCTCCCACTCGTGCACCGCACGTAAGAAAAGTTCACCCTGAAGAGCACGCAGATTCAGGAGTTCTTCCACCCGCTCGGCTCGCAGTAGCTGACGGGCGTCTCCTCGCAAAGAGATCAGTAACTTGCCCTCCACACTATGGTTTTGAGCCATACTAAACCCCACCCGACGCAATTGCTCGCCAACAGATCGCAGGGCCGGCGATAGCGAGCCATTCATCACCTGCTGCGCCCGAGCAACCTCCCTCTTTTCTGTCTCCTGAAGATAGTCACGATCCACAGAGGGTAGGGGCAATATATGGGGTGATGTTGGTCGGGGAACCACGACAAGTGCCCCGACCACCGCCAATGCAAGACTCGCCAAAACTAAAGCCGAGCTGATTTTGGAGGGCTTTTTTTCTTGTGAAGAAATTACTTCTGAAGTCTTCATTGGGAGTGGCGTACTATCTTGACACAATGCCAAGGGACGCCAGGATAGGCGTCCCCCTGGGTAGAGAGTCTGCACCAGGTCCGATAAAAAAAGGAGATCTTTTGCGCGAAAAGCGACAGCACGCACGAGCCCCATTTGCCAACCTGATTCAAATTGTTCCCACGAAGGGCCCAGCGTGGGAGGTAGAGTGTATTGATATCAGCCAAGGAGGAATGTTTCTTCAGCAGGACGGGCGCGCGTTCATTGGGGACGAGATACAACTGCGTTTTGAACTCACCTCTTTAGGAAAAGTCACCCTACCTGCCTACATTCGCTGGACAGCATCGCGGGGTTTCGGCGTTCAATTTGGGCTACTCGGGGCGCGCGAAACCCACGCCATCGGTTCCTTAGTTCTCAAGTCAAGCTAGCTCTCAAGACAAGCTAGCTCTCAAGACAAGCTAGCTCTCAAGACAAGCTAGCTCTCAAGACAAGCTAGCTCTCAGGACAAGGCAGTGGAGAACATGCTGATACAGCCATTTCAGCACACTTCGAGGGCATAGGGGATCATCAAGGTACACCTGAAAGCCCCCAATCCTGGGTAGTACCCAGCAAGGAAGAGCTGCGCGGAACTGCTATTCGACTCCTGAGACTGGCAGCTCTTCAGGAGGAGATTCCGAGAGATGAAGCTGAAGCTTTCGCCAAGGGTACGCTGTCCGCGACGGACTCGCCCTAAAGGTGCTTGAAGGCGGGCCTCATGGGACTCGGGCTCTCGTTGAATTGGCAGCCTTGATGTCGAGCGAGGCGACGAATGAAGAGGCTTATGAAAACGAGGAGGCGACCGGATGACCGCCTCAATCAAATCTATCGAGCCGGGGGCTCGCTTCACAAAAAATTCCTACGCAAGCAAGCGACATCTCGATTTGCTCAAGCAGAATCGCCTCATCGCACACCACGACATGATGGAAACCATCATCTCGGAGTTTCATAATCGGAAAACGAAAAACTGGAAGGCCACGGCCCAGAAACTGATCCAGACATTGGTGAACGACACAGGAAGGAGAAAGGCGCCCGGCCTACGCCGTACCCAGGTGGTCCTGAATGATTTGGAGCGCTGGGGACTAATTTGTCGCTATTGCCCCGTGACGGCGAAGCCCATTGCTCTGCTCAACGATAAGACTCGTCGCATGGCCCTGAGCAATGACCGAGGCCTACACATAAAAATAGCTGGGCTGGACTTCGAGGTTCCGAACGTCGAGCGTTTTGAGGCGCAGCTACAAAACCGGAAGAGTCCGATCACCGGAGATCGGAGGGTCTGCCCCGTACCCCCCGATCCCATAAAGATCGGAGGGGTACGATCACTAGGTGAGTACCCCCTGCACCAACCCCGTACTTGAGCAGCTCACCCGCGCGCGTGCACGATCACGTGTATGGCAAGAACGAAGTGTGATGAGTGGGTTGAGCGAGT
>Ga0256845_1001079_pt1 | contig 23104 bp, 27 predicted proteins | sample RiftiametaG_FD_189101 | JGI IMG/M metagenome (GOLD analysis project Ga0256845, IMG submission 189101) | Tube worm associated microbial communities from hydrothermal vent at the East Pacific Rise, Pacific Ocean - Riftia | ecosystem: Host-associated > Annelida > Integument > Unclassified ... | reverse complement strand
AAATCAAGTAATTCTTTTTTTAGATAATCAAATCTGGAAAGAAAAAGAATTTGAGAAAATACTCTTAGATAATTTTCAAATTATTAAACCCGATTTTTAGGGTTCCTATGTGTAGTGAGTATAAATACTTCATTAAAACTAGTTTAAAGATTGTTTTTCAGTATCATTAAAATTCTCAGAATTCAAAACAAATTCCTTAATTATAGTTTTTAATTCTTTGGAAGAAATAGCTTCTAAGTTATTTATAATTAGTTGTTTGTCTTCCTCTGTCTTTTTATTATATCCTAAAAATTTCGGTGAATTTTCTTGAACAGACAATCTTATGTAATGGATTTCAATATTTGAAGGTTCTGCTTTTATTGCACTTTCAATTAGAGAAACACCTTCTTTAAAAAAATCTTTTTTATCTTTTCTGCCTTTTGCAAATTTTGCTTTCAACGTTAAAACTGCTCCTCTGTAGGCCAGTAAAACAGGCTTTTTTGCAGAACTGATAGTTGCTAAATCACCGTCAAGTTTGGTTGTAATTTCAGAATTTTCCACTGCTTTTAGGTATTGTATTCGGATTTCTTTTACTTCCTGAGCGGTTCCTATAAAAGAAACAAAAAGTGTTATGAGAAAAATTAATCTTTTAAACATAATTTTTTAGCATCTCCCAAACCTGACAGGTCTTAAAAACAAGTCAGGTTTAGATTTTGATTATTTCTTAAACAATTTTAAAAGTTGCACTCAACTTTAAGGCAACTGTTTCTTCATAAGAAGTAACGTTCTTTACTTTTACTTCACCGTTTTCTTCCGTAATATCAATGGCAATTTGTAAATCTGGATTTTTATCAGGGTTGATAATTGCCATAAATTTTATGTTTGATGAAACTGCCAAAAACAAATTTTTCTTTGTTGCTTCTTCTGTCAATTCTTTAATTATCTGAATCATACAAACGCCTGGCATAACAGGATTTCCAGGAAAATGGCCTTTAAATATTGCGTGATCTTTATTTAAATGAACCTTTGCCAAAATGCCTCCATCTGTGGTTTCGATTGCTGTAATTTTATATAATCCTTCGATGAGCATATTATTGTTTTTTAAATTTTTCCAAGTCTATTTTTAGCTTGATATTATTGTGTACGATGCTTATAGTATCGGCGATATTTTCTTCGGAAGAAGTGAAATTAATTTCCAATTTTTCCTTTGTTTTAGATGTGTTTACAATTTTTTCAAGGGTTGAAAAATCAATATCTAAAAAGTAAAAATTGAATCTATTTTCACTTTGGGTTTTGTAAACTGTTTGATTTTTAGAACTATAAACTTCTAAGATTTTAGCTTTTTCATTAACTAATAATTTAAAATCATCTCTTAAAATATTGATAATAAATTTTTTATCAAAATCTTCAACCACAAAATTTTTTGTAAATGTATCGCCTTCATATTGAAAATCAAACAGTTTACTTCCAAATTCGGTTGTAAAAACTACTCTGTGGCTTTCAAAACCGATCTTTTTTATGATTAAAATTCCACCAAAATTTTTGTTGTAAACTTCAATCTTTGCTTTATAAACATAATCAATTTCAGGATTAGAAAAATACGGATTTTTAATCCCGATAGCTATCGGGACAGTTTTATTGAAATCAACCTGTCTTAAACCTTCGGTAGTCCTTAAGGAACACGAAAGCAAAACAAAACTTGAAAGAAAACTAATTACTAAAAACCGAATCATCAACTGTGCTGTTTAAGGTTCGATTGCTGAAAATAATACGTGTAAAATCTTGTGATGGCTCAATCATTTTTACTTCGTGAACTTGTGCATCGTCTTTGTTAAAAAGCAACTCAAAAGAAGCAATATAACTCGCTATTTTCTTGTCCTTCGGAGTAAAAACGGCTTTAGTATGTTTTGGCGTTTTAAAGAATGAAACCGTAAAATCTGCATCGTTAAACATATTGCCTTTTACGCTATTCACAATTAATTGGTTTAGTTTTTTAAAGAGTTTGCTATTGCCAATATTTACTTCACTTTTTGTGCCTCCATCATTAATTAGCAATTGATCTTCCTTAAAAATAACGCTGTATTTGTATGGATTTGTGTATTCCCACTTTACCAAGTTAGGTGTTTTAAAAACCATTTTTCCTGAAGTTTTAACATCATCAGCCAAAAAATCGAGGTGTTTGTATTGTACAAAATCTGTTTTAATAGTTTTGGTATTTTTTGCAGAAGCGATTACTTTTTCTTTGAAAGAAGCATTTTCCGAAGCATTCATAGCAGTTTCCTGCGCCTGAATTGAAGTACCAATAAGAATAAAAAACAGCAATAAAAAATAACTACGCATAAGCCTCAATTTCAAATAATCGATCCACTGGAACCGACTGCAATTCGTGCGACTGCAAAAATAGCAATAACTGTTCCAATACGGCAACGGTTTTTGCGCTGCTGTCGTGAAGTAGAATTATATCTCCTTTTTTTAAGTTTGAAATGACGCGTTTCAAAATTTTTTCTTCGGAAAGGTTTGTTGTGTCTAGGCTTCGTTTGCTCCAACCAATAGAAAAAAGCCCAGTCTTTTTCAATGCTTTTTTAATGTTCGGATTCGTTACGCCAAAAGGTGGGCGAAATAATTTCAGCTCCTTGCCTGTTATTTCTTTTAAAATTGAATTGGTTTGTTTCAATTCTAAAGCAACTTTTTCTGAAGAGAAAAATCCGAAGTTTTTAGAATGTGAATATGAATGATTCCCAATTGTGTGGCCTTCTTCAATAATTTGAAAAACTATTTCGGGATGCTTTTCAACGTTTTTTCCTATTAAAAAAAAGGTAGCTTTTGCGTTATGTTTTTCCAGAAGTGCCAAAACTTTTGGTGTAAAGCCAGAATTTGGACCATCATCAAAAGTTATTGAAACGTGTTTTTCTGAAGTTTTATAGTTCTGGTTTAAGGATTTTAAATGGTAGTTCCACTTAATTTGAAAAGAGCCTATAGCGGTAATAACCAACCATATTAAAACGAATAAAACGTAGAGCCAAGCCGGAACATCGCTAAAAAACCCACCGAGCAGCAATCCAAAAAAGACTACCAAAGCCAGCGCGTTTATGGTGTAAAACCTCAACATTTTTTTAGTAAAACCAAACTATGATTTTGGCCGCGATATTGATTGTAACACAAAACTGTTTTAATCTCTGAGGATTTAATTTCGTTAATTTTTACAATTTCAGGAATGGCTTGGGTTTTCAAAATTTTAGCAGCCAGCCAAACTCCAAAAGCAGAAACGGTATTATTTTCACCCACTAAATGTTTGTAAAAAATCTGTTGCGTTTTATTGAAAATCCCTTCGTAAAGTTGGCTGTAATAACCGTCAAAATCTACATCGCCGTTGTTGCCGAAAACTACTGCATCAATCTCTGAAACCTTCAAATTATTTTCTACCAAAAAGCTTTCTATAGTTTCGGAAACCTTTTCTTTAGCGAGTGTATTTAAAGTATCAACAGCAACTAATTCAGCACAACAATTCTCCTTTTTTTCGTTTGAAACTACAAAAAAGTTAGCCCCTTCACTGAAAACAGCACCTTCAGTTTTAGAATTTAAAACTTCGGAAATAGTAGTTGGCTTAGATTTTATATGATTGATTACACGGTGTACTTTCGTTGTATGAGTGCCTAATTCTTCCACACCACCAACTAAAATATCATTGGCTTCGTCGTTTTCTAATTGCATTTTAGCATCAAGCAAAGCAGATTCAAATGAAATGGTGGAATGAACGTAGGTAAAATTATATGCTTTACATTCTATCCCCAGTGCAATCTGCCCAGCAACTGTGTTGTGCGTGCTTTGAATAAAAGAAGTTGGTGTTAAATATTGTTCATTATTGTCAATAATAGCACTTACAAATTTTTCGGAATCTATCATACAACCCATTCCTGTTCCTGTAATGATTGCGTCTACAGTTTCTATTCCAGCTTCATCCATCGCTATTTTTGAAGCGACTACACCCATTTTTATGCCTTTAGCCATTCTACGCGAAGCAGCGGGCGAAATGTATTCTTTGTAGTTTGGATCTTGTGCGAAAATTACGGTGTCGTTGTAATCTGTAATTTCATCTAAAAAGATACTATTATCATACGTTTTTTGAGGCGAAATGGAAGCGATGCTATTTATATAAACCTTTTTCATTACGCTTCTTTTGAAAATATTACCGCAGAACAATTCCCTCCAAAACCAAATGAGTTTGAAAGAACAGTATTCAATTCTTTCTTCTTCAATTCTGTTTGTGGAATCATTGAAAATTCTTTCATTGGCGTTATAAAATTCAAGTTTGGAAAAATTACGTTGTTCTGCATTGCCAAAACCGAATAAACCGCTTCTATAGCTCCAGCAGCAGCCAAAGTGTGGCCTGTATATGCTTTAGTAGAACTGAATTCTGGCATTTCATCGCCAAAAACACGAAGTATTGCTCTTCCTTCTGAAAGGTCGTTATTTCCTGTTGCGGTTCCGTGGGCGTTTATATAATCAATTTCTGAAGCTTTCAAACCAGCTACTTTTAATGCTTTTTCCATCGCCAAAGTCGCGCCATCTCCATTATCTGAAGACGCCGTTTGGTGAAAAGCATCGTTTGCATTTCCATACCCTTTTACGTAGGCAAGTACTTTTTTGTTTTCGGCTTTTACTACTGTATCACTTTCTAAAACTAGGAATGCGGCGGCTTCACCAAGATTTAACCCTTTTCGATTTTCGTCAAAAGGCGTGTTAAAAGTATCACTCAAAATCATCAAGGTTTTGAAACCGTTGATTGTGAATTTTGAAAGGCAATCTGCACCGCCAACCAAAACCCTGTCTAACTTTCCAGATTTAATTAATCTTGCGCCAAGCATAATTGCATTGGCGGCAGAAGAACAGGCAGTGCTAATGGTGGTTACTAAACTTTCTTCAATCCCTAATTGCTCGGCAATTTTTTGAGTAGAATCGCCCGCGTGGTGACTTTCAATATATTTTTGGGGTTCTTTTTCTGTAAGGTATTCGTAATAATATTTTTCAGTCATATCCATTCCGCCAATGCTTGTGCCAGAAATAATGCCTGTTTTGTATTTTTTGATGTCGGTAATTCCAGCATTGGTAATTGCTTCTTTCGCTGCAATGGCACCAAGCATTGTGGTGCGGGAATAGTTATTTGTTGATGGAAGATTTAGTTGAGCAATCAATTCATCGTTTGTGAATTTTACCTCACCCACCATAATTTCGTCGCGCTGAATAGTTTCAACATTTTCTACTCGGGTGATGCCTTTTCTTTCATTTATGAGCGCATCGTAGTTCTCTGCCGCATTGTTTCCAATTGCAGAAATAATGCCCATTCCAGTTATGGCTATGCCTTTGCTCATTTATGATTCATCTGATTAAAAGGTCTCGACTGCGCTCGACCTGACAATGTCTCCTCGAGCGCAGTCGAGAGGTTTTAGATAGAAAATTACTTCGTGCGGTTAGCCTCAATATAATCTGCCATTACTTGTACAGATTCAAAAATCTTTTTGCCTTCTTTTGGGTCGCTTAAACGGATGCCGTAGTCTTTGTCTAGCATAACGATAAGTTCTAAAGCATCTATGGAATCTAAACCAAGCCCATCACCAAAAAGGGCATCGTCATCCGCAATTTCTGCTACAGATACATCTTCAAGATTCAATTGCTCAATAATTTTCGCTTTTAATTCTTCTTTTAATTCGCTCATAATATATTGTATAATCTGGTTATTTCTTCGGTTGTATGTTCAATTCCGCCTTCGTTCTCTACTAAATAAAGAAAGGATTCGTAGCTGTTTTCATCATAATCTACCCAGCCACAAAGCACTTTTTCAGCTTTTTTACTTTGTAATAAACTGTTGGCATACAGCTGTAAATGTTCTGCGTTGAAGCGGTCAAAGATAAAAAAACTATTTTCAGAATACAGCCTGTGTTTTATACTTATCTCGCCCATACAAATATTTGGTAATGTATAAACAAAAACCGCCGGACTAGGGAAGTATTCGTCTTCATTTTCTATTGCAGCTTGATGTTTTTTATCAGTATCTAAACTGGAAGTTTTATTAGAAAAAATAAGTGCAATATTATTTTCTTCTTCATTTAAATCTTCAGATTTCAACAAAACATCTGCTGCTAAAAAAGCTAATTTGCTAAGGTTATCCATTTTAAAGAACTTGGAATAATCTGTTTTTAAAAACTTGTAAGCATTCTTTATAAATACTGCAAAATCTTCAGCTTCATCCATAAAAAGCCGTTCACCATTTACCGAAACGGTTTGGTTTTTAATATGACAGTAACTTTTTATTTTAAATTTTTCTTTCAAAATTGACACTAATCTTCAAATTCTTGCAAATGCGTATTGCAAACTATTTATTTCTTTTTACAAACTAACATTGTATGATAATCTCCCAGCTGGATGTCTTCTTGTAGCTTCAAACCTGCTTTATCTATCAATCTTAAAAATACACTGGCAGGATACATTTTACTGTTTCCATTGGCAAGCACTGTAAAATATAACGAAGTTGCTTCTAATATAAATTGCGAAGCGCGAAATGCTTGTCTGTCTGTAAAGGTTTCTACAATTATTAATTCAGCTTCATTGTCCATAGAATCTGCACAAGTGTTTAAAACTTTTACAATTTCATCTTCCGAAAAGCAATCCAAAAACTGACACATCCAAATTAAATCTGCACCCGTTGGTATTTGGGGATCTTCGGAAAGCCAATTAATAGCGTGACCCGAAATTCTGTCTTTAAAACCATTGCTTTCGGCATTTGCCATTGCCATATTTAACTGGCCAGGCAGATCGACTATTGTTATGTTTACGTCTTCATTAAAACTACAACATTTAATAGAAAACTTGCCCGTATTACCGCCAATGTCGAAGAGGTTTTTCGGATTTCTTTCAAAAATCTTTTCAAGTGCTTCTGAAAAAATATCATCAGAATAATGATGGTCAAAATCGAACCATGCCTTTTGCTCTTCGGGTTTTAGTTGTGAAAGGCCTTCATAAATAGTGGGCCAATTTCCCAATTCCTTTAAACCTTCTGGTTTTCCAGTTTTTATAGACTCATTTAAATGAAACAAGCCTTTATAGCAGACATCGTTTGCAAAATTAAGATTTACACTAGCAGTTTCGTTATAATTTAAAAAATAACCAACTTTAGTAAGTTCATATTTTTCCGCATCACATTTACTCACGATATTTGATGTTTGTGCAATTTCTAAAAGCACGCCAACGCCGTACTGGCTTAATGAAAGTTTTTCTGAAATCTCATCAGCTGTAGGACCGCCATTTTCTCGATGGTCAAAAATATAATTGAGAATGCCGAGCTTGCGAAGTGATACCGAGGCCTGAAAAACAAAGGGCGCAAAGGCAATCCGATGTGCTTCTTCCAGAGCTTCTACGGCATTCATTTTTTTAATAGAGTTTGACATTTTTGGTTGGTTAGTTAGTTGTTTTCTTAAAAATTACCGCAGTATTGCAACCTCCAAAACCCGATGCGGTTTTTAAAAAAGTATGCAACGATTGTGACGTATTGGTTGTTATGATATTTATTTTTTTTGAAACACCAAGTTCGGAAAATCCTTTTGAAGAAAAAAGCAAATCTTGGTTCATAGAGTGCATTCCCACAATGGTTTCTAACAATCCTGAAGCTCCCAAAGTATGACCAAAATAGCCTTTTAAACTATTAATAGGTGTATTTTTCATTCCCAAACGATTGAAAGCGACGGCCTCCATTTCGTCATTAAAAGAGGTTGCCGTGCCGTGGGCAGAAATATAATCTATTTGCGAAACGTCCAAATTAGCTTCATTTAAAGCAGCTTTTACACTTCGGAATAAACCTTCACCAGTTCGTGAAGGGCCTGAAATGTGGTTGGCGTCGTTACAGGTTGCATCTCCTAAAATTTCAATAGCTTCTTTTGGAAAATTTTCTTCTGAAGAAGTAACCAAAACACTTGCCGCTACTTCACCTAAATTTATACCAACCCTATTTTTATCATAAGGTTTGCAAGGTTCTGCAGATAATGCTTGGAAGGAATTAAAACCTGAAAGAATAAACTTTGTCACCAAATCGCCACTTGTTATAAAAACGTGGTCGTATTTGCCTTCAACTATAATACGTTTTGCCACTGAAATTGCTAAAACACCCGAAACACAGGCGTTAGACAATAAGATAGCTTCATTTTTAAAGCCGAAAAAGTTTTGAATTGTTTTTCCTAATTGGCTTAAATAAACACGATTTTCTGGAAAATTACTTTCTTTTTCAAGTACATCTATATTTCCTTTTGTAGTTGAAATTATGAGACCTACTTTTTCATTTAAAGTAATATTAGAAGCATCGATGACTTTTTTTAGTGAAAGAATCATCATTTGCTCCAGTTTCGTAAACCTTGAAGCGTCCGCAATTTTGTTGAATGTATCACTTATCAATTCCGAAGAAATCAATGAAGCGCAGAAAGGTTCTGGTAAAAGGGAAGTGTTTTCATATTTTTCTAAACCTGAAATTTCTTTCGATATAGATGCGACAACCGTTTCGCTGTCGAACCCAAGACTGCTGAAAATATTGTTATATGAAAGGTAGGTTTTCTTCATTTTTTAAATTCCCATTTTCTCTTTCCACTTTGCAAAAAAATCTGGTTTCGTCAATGAAAGGTTGCCATCTTCATCCAGAAAAACTTGAATTGTTTCACCCAAACAAACCAACCTTCCTTTTGGATCAAAAATTCTATATTTAAAAATCATTTTAGAAGCTCGCGAATTTATAAAGGTTGTTTTTATGGTTACCACATCGCCATAACGTAGTGGCAGCTTGTGTTCGCAAGAAGATTTTACGATTGGCGAAGTAAACCCATTTGCTTTCTGTTCTAAATACGAAATGCCATGCTCGCGTCCAAAAGCCTCGCGTCCATCCTCAAAATACTGGATGTAATTGCCGTGCCAAACAATTCCCAAAGGATCGGTTTCGGTGAAACGCACACGGATTTCTGAAGTGAAACTTATTTCATTTTGATTGTTAGACAGCATTTTTTCTTCTGTTATAAATTATTGCAAGTAGGGTTGTTACGAGGAAGAACAACAATAATAACGAAATTTCGGGAAGGATTTTAGCAAAACCTACATTTCTTAAAAATACATCGTAAAACGCTTCCAGTCCCCAATTCATTGGTGAAATTTTTGAAATTAGCTGCATAAATTGCGGCATTACAAAAACGGGAACCCAAACACCACCAAGCGCAGCCAGAATTACAACTAATGTTGCTCCAAATGGCGCAGCTTGTTCTTGTGTTTTTGCGATAGTTCCTAAAAGTAATCCCAAACCAATTGCTGCCAATCCTGAAAAAAGGGCAACAACATAAAGCATTGGTAATTTTCCTGAAACATCAACTCCAGGAAGTCCGATTGCTGGAAAAAGATAAATTCCAACAAGCAACATCAAAGTAAATTGAAGCAAGCAAACACCCAAATACACAATTGTTTTTCCTCCTAAAACGGTGGCGTAACTTACTGGATTAGTTCGTAAACGAACGAATGTACCTTGGTTTTTTTCTTTCACCAAATTGATTGCAAGCGGAACTATTATAAAGAAAATTGCAAAAAGCGTCCAAGCTGGAACGTTGTGTTGTGCAGAGTTAGGGATAATTTCCTCATTGTTTTTTGTAGGAAGTATTTCTTTGAAAGCAATAAAATTTTCAGTGTCGAAGATTGGTTCAGAATCTTCTTCGCCCAATTCAGTTTGAAAAGCTTTGTAAATGCTTTGGGTTTCAATTTTTGAAATCATTTTATCGATTCCGTTTTTTACTGAAGATTTGAAACTAACTTGTGTTGCGGGATCAAAATAAAGACGAACTTCCTTTGATGCAATTGTTTCTTTTGGAGTAACTAAACTATCTTCCTCTATTCCAAATTTCGACAAAATACCTTCTACATTTTGGTCAACTTTTTTTTGAAGAGAAGCCGAAAGATTTTCTGGAATTACTATTGCCAATTGATATTTTCCAGCAAAAACGGCTTCTTTTGCTTCTTCTTCAGAAGATTTCTGAATAATTTCAAAGGAATTGGATTCTGAAAGATTTGTAATAATGTTTTCTGAAACTTCACCTTTATCATTATCCACCAAAAGCACCGGAATTTTAATATCGCTAATGGTTTTAAAAGTGCTGTCTTGCACCAACGTAATAACAATTAATAGCAACATTGGCATTATAAAAAGAATGGCTATACCTCCTAAATCTCGGATTAGCAAAAGTATTTCTTTATATGTTGAAGCCCAAATTTTATGCATAATCGCGAAGAGCGTTGCCTGTTTTTGCTAAAAATACATCTTCTAGATTATTGGCGCCGGTTTGGTTTTTTATTAATTGTGAAGGGATTCCTTTTATTATAATTTCACCATTATCGATAATTGCAACTTTGGTGCAGAAAACCTCAGCTTCGTTTAAATGATGCGATGTGTAAACTATTGTAGTTCCTTGATTATTTAGTGATTTTAAGTGGTCTATTATTACATTCTTGGATTGTACATCTACGCCAACCGTGGGTTCGTCAAGAAATAAAACCCTTGGCTTATGAAGAATTCCAGCAATTAAATTAACGCGACGTTTCATTCCGCCAGAAAAAGTAGCCGTTCTTTTATGAGCGAATTTTGAAAGTCCCATAATTTCCAAATGCTCGTTGATTGAATTTTTTAGCATTTCGCCTTTAATACCGTACATACTTCCGAAGTATTGCAAATTCTCAAAAGCTGTAAGGGTTGGGTAGAGCGCATATTCCTGCGGTACAATGCCAATTAATTGTTTTAACTGGTTTTTGTTTTCTTTAAAATTCAATTCATTTATTGTGAAGGAACCTGAAGTAGGTTTCAGCAGTGAAGTCAACATTGAAATCAAAGTAGTTTTTCCCGCACCGTTTGGGCCTAAAAGACCGTAAATCTCCCCTTCATCAACTTTCAAACTAAGGTCTTTTACCGAGAAATTTTCGGAGCCTTTGTATTTTTTTGAAAGTTGGTTTATTTGTATCATTTGTTATTACACAGCGTTGTAAAGAGAACTATGGGGTTTTTAAATCGCCCTTTTTAACTTCTTAAAAAACACTTTTTCCAAATCGGCAATATGGTCTAATTGGTCGGCTACTTTATTATAGCTGTCTGTTTGGGCACTTCGGTTTTTGTAAATTCTTGATGCTTCTAAGGCAAAATCTCGCCACAAATCGCCTATTTCAGTCATTTCTTTAGAAAGTTCCAAGAGCTTTTCATTTCCTAATAACTTTCCAGATTCCTGTAAAAAAGCTGCATAAATATATCGAAATCCACCGCCGCCAGTACCTATTTCCTCTTGCATCCGTACTACTTGACCTAAATAATGGTTTGCGGTTTTTATGCCTTTTTGTTTTGGCCACTTGCGAATTAAGCCTGCAATTTTATGGATTCCTTTTACGCCAACATATGAAACTGGTGCAAGCATTGCCCTGCAAGTATCTTTAATTCCTTTTACGATTGCTGTTTCAAGCTCTAGTTTTTCTGGGAAGGCGATTGGGTAGTACATATGCCCTTTGGGAGCAAATGCTCCTTTTGCAAAACGTACTTTTTCTAATTCTTTTTCGGATAGAGATGTAACGTCTTCCATCACCGGATCGCTTATTAAATAACGATTGCCCTGCTTTCCATAAACCACCATATTATGAGCGTTGAAATGAAAACGATATTCATCAGGAAAATATAGCAGATTATAAACCCCAACTTGCAAACCAACGGGATTGTTTTTTTCTAGATTCTCATCCAAACGAGCTTGTGCATCTTTTGGATTTCTGAATTTTTCACGTTTCATTTTTATTCCTGTTCGCTTCGCAAACTTCTTAAAAATGTGTCCTGGTAATGCGCGATAGGTAATTACTGGAGCGTGATTCACTTTTAACAATGGAATGTAGCAAAACAACAAACCGCTACCAATACCAAAAACCATTGGTTCACTAACACTGAAACCATTGTGTTTCATCAAGTTTGAAACTACGCCGTTTTCGCAGTGGGCAGATTGATGATGGGTAAAATTTATTTCCATTATTTTGAAATATTCTGAAGTTCTTCTACTGAAATATCAAAAACCTCAGCGTATTTATTTAAAGTTTTATCATTCAATTTTTTAAAAACTGAAGGTTTAAAGTGTCGTTTTACTTTCCATTGCCAAAAACCTACATAACTTGCTAAAATGCCAACATCCATTTTATGGAGTTCCATATAATACTCAATTGGACTAGTTTCGCCTGCAATTACACGATTTTTAGCATCTGTAATGCGTTCGTTTATATCATCAATAGCATTGTTTAACGCTACTGTTTTTGGCTCCCATCCAGTGCTATTTTCTGTGGTGTATTCGCCATTTTCATCCACGGCATAACAGAGTTCACGAAAATTTGCCGATGCTAAATTACTTTTGTCTTGTGGCACTTCTTTTTTCTTCATAAATCAGACTTCGTGGATTAAAAAATTCATGGTAGAAGATACAATTAATTTTTTAGCGAGAAATGTTTCTGCATGAAGGCTGCACATTGTCATTTCGCCTGTATCAAATCTTGAGAGGAGCTTTGCTTTGGTAATGATCGTTTCGCCAACTTTAGGCAATTCAAAAATTTCAACTTTTTTGATGGCACTTATGTAACCAACTAACTCATTGCCAGTTCCTTCTACATCATCTTTTTTAAAAAAAGTTTGTCCTACAACGCATGAAGCGGCTTGGGCGGCATTTTCAATGAGTCCGGTTTCTGAAAGTTTTCCTTCTTTCAAAAAAACGCAATCTTCTGAAATATAAAATTGGGTTGAAACAGAATTTTCATCTATTTCCAGAACCGAAGTAACCATCAACATCGGTTTACGGTGCGGTAAAAAATTTGAAATGTCAATATTTGAAATATCCAGTGCCTTCATTTAAGGAGCTAAAACGGTTTTCATTTCAATAGTTGCAATGGTTTTGCTATCGCATTCGGTTTCGACAGTTACAAGTGTAACGCCCAATATTTCGTGAAGTATATTTACAGTAGTTTTTAACTCTTTTCCGAGGGTAGGAAGTTCAAAAATTTCAACTTTTTTAATGGCTCCAATGTAGCCTGTTGGAGGATCTTCTTTTTTCAGAAAAAACTGATAGCCTGTGTATAACGCAACCGATTGCGCCATATGCTCAATTAATCCTGGCGCGTTAAATGTTTCGTTATTTGTAAAAATATTTTCTTCTGAAACTGTTAGTCCAGCTATTGCTTTTTTATCTTCAAAATGAAGTAGTTTGTCTACCATTACAAACGGCAGTTTCTGCGGAATCAATTTTCCGATGAAATCTTTGTCCGTTATTTTTTTGGTAAATACATCCATTTAAACAACTGTTAAATATGCATAGGAATACGCAAATCTGGCACTTTCGGGTACTTGACAAAATATTCTATCTCCTTTTTTAAGGTTTCCGGAATGCACTAATTCTTCCAACATTAAATATATTGAACCAGCGCCAACGTTTCCTACTTTTTGAAGGTTCAAAAACCATTTGTCCCACGGTAAATGAAAGCCTTGGCGTTCAATTTCATTATAAAGATTTTCTTTGAAGTAGTATGAAGAAATATGCGGTAGATAATAATCTATATCGTCTTCAGTTATTTTATGTTTTGCCATTGCATCTTTCATGCTTTCCACTCCTTTTTGAAGAATGTTTTCGCCTAAAAGTTTTACATCTTGTTTCATTGCAAAAAGTGACATTTTGCCCCAAACATCTGCTGGGTATTCACTCCACGGTTTTAGGCTTCCGTCTTCTTGTTTATCACCACCGGCATACATACAAGTGTCGAGTTCGAAAGCGTAACTGTAGCCTTCCATCCATTCAATTTTTAATGGCGTTTCTCCATTCGGTTCGTTTTCTAAAAGGACTGCTCCTGCACCGTCAGAAAGCATCCAGCGCAAAAATTCTTTATTGAAAGCTAAGATTGAATTTTCTTCTACTTCCTTTAAATGCGATACTTCATCTTCAAAAATATCAGATTTCATCCACGAAGAAGTTCTTTCAGAACCTGTGCATACTGCATTTTTAACTTGTTCTGATTTTATGGCCATATAACCATATTTTAAAGCGTTCATTCCAGTGCAACAAGCTCCTGAAGGGGAATTTACTTCCAAGTTTCCATTTTTTAAATACCCATGAACCATTGCAGCGTGACTTGGTAAAATTTGGTCTGGACTTGAAGTACCGCAAGACAGCAATTCAATTTCGTTTTTGTTGAAAGTATCATCACACAAAGCCTCAACAGCTTCTGCGGCAAGTTGAGCGTTATTATGGGTTACATTTCCATCTTTATCAATGGCGTAATAACGTGTTTTAATTTGATTGTTCCGAAGAATTATTCGGCGTGCTTTTGAGGTTTTTCCGTTAATGACACCAAGCTTTTCTTCCATGGCCTCATTTTCAACGGGTTCATTAGGTAAAAACTTCGAAATCCTAGTAATGTAAACGTTCTCCATTAATCCTTCTTTAATAATACTGATGAATAATAGGCTTTATCTCTTTGAATTTTGCGGTACATGGGGAGATAAGTGAGCAAAAATACAATAAATACTATTGGAGCTATGAGCCATATTGCAAATAACAAATAATATTTAAAATAAACGAGCCATTTGCGACTTTCTTCACCTTCTTTTTTAATTAAATAGTTAGCCCATTTTGTGAAAACTAAATTTCCACGAATATCTGTGGCGATGAGTGAGGGATCTACTTTTATTGCACCAATTTTTAAAAGGTTAGCTTGAAGATTAGTATATTCATTTTGAAGCAACCCTTCTTTAATAGGAATTCCAAAGCGGGAAGAATCTTCAATATCATTATCTGAAACTCCCGGCTTTGGGAAGATGCCGAACATTCTGGTTTTCTTGCCACCCACTAACCAATGTACAATTGTTATTACACTTATGTGATTAATATTCCTATCTACCAAAGCAATATTTCCAACCAATTTAGCATTGTTTGCGACTAATAATTTCTTCACCTTTTCTTGTGCCATAATCCACATATTTCTGCTGGCAGAAACGGTTACAACTGTCGTGTTTGCGAGCAATGGCTTTGCTTCTTCAGATTTTAAAAATGAATTTATTGGGATGCAAGGCGTTAAATACCACGTTGTATATCCTAAAATAATAAGATCATATTTTTTCTGAAGAATTTCAGATGGAACAGCTTCCAAAGGAGTTGGAATTTGAAGAAAAGTTTCAGGGAAAGCGTTATAAAATTCAGTTTCTGTCCACGGAAAAGGGAATTTTTTCTTTGGAACTATTTCGTAATATGAAATATTCACTTTTTCACCAGAAACTGATGATGCAATATTCTTCAGAATATCGGTTAACTGCCCAGATTGGGAATAGTATATTATTAAAATTTCTTTCATATCTAATCGTTCCTTTTCCAAAAATCGAAATAATTAAACCATTGTGATGGATATTTTTTCAGTATCCATTCTACACTTTCTGTATATTTTTTCAGTAATCCTTGAGCATCACGGTTTTTTACTTCGGCTTGACGTGCGTATAGGTGATAATGTTTTGTGGTTTCTTTCATCACGTAAACGAAGAGAACCGGAACGTTTAATCTGCTAGCCAGCAAAAATGGACCCGCGGGAAAGTTTGCTTCTTTTCCCATCAAAGATTCTGTTAACACTTTTTGGCCTTTCATATACCTATCGCCTGTAAAGCAGACCAATTCGCCATTTGTAAGTGCGTTGTTTATTTCAAAAACATGAGTCATATCTTCTTTTACCAATATAAACTTCACTTTAGATCGCATAGTTACTTTTTCCATGTATTCCTTAATATTTTGGTGTTCGGCGTCTGTAGTTACAAGGCTTATTTGTGAACGGGTATCAATCTCTTCAAAAAAATATTCGGCAATTTCAAAATTACCAACGTGGGCACTTATCATTATACCGCCTTGTTTTTTGTCCAGAAGATCGGTTATATTTTCAACACCGTCACATTTATACGTGAATTGACTTTTTAATCCTGAGGAGATTGCAGCCTTATCTATAATTGTTTTTCCGAAAACGTAATAACTTTTATAAACGCTGAAAAGGCTTCTCAGAAAAGAATATTTAAGCCTTTTTCGGAAATAATAGTAAATGGAACAGGTACTTTTTCCTGCAAAGAAAAAGTAATAAAGTGCAACAAAGTAAAGGAGGCTATAAGCAGCACCAATCCCTAATTTTGTTATAAAAAATATAAAGATTTTATACCCTAAAACGGTGCCTTTACTCTTGCCTTCCCAATCGCCCGCCATATATAATTTTTGGAAATTTTAGCTGACTTTTGCTTCAATCAGATCATAAAAATCTTGAAGCGTGATTACATTTGCGAAGTCTTCGCCAGTTAGTTTTACGCCAAAGTTAGACTCAATGGCAACTACCAAATCTACAAAGTCCAAGCTATCCAACTCTAAAGCTTCTTTTAGGTTGGCTTTTGGCTCAATATCTTCGGATTCAACCTCAAACTCATCTACCAGAAAGTAGTTTATCTTTTCAACTATAACTTCTTTGTTCATTTTTACTGTTTGCATTTTTTTATAATTAATGCGGAATTGGTTCCTCCAAAACCAAAAGAATTCGACAAAAATACATCAATTTTTTTGTTTAACGTTTTCTTAACAAAGTTTAATTTTGAAGCTACCTCGTCTGGTGTTTCCAGATTTATGTTTGGTGCAATAAAGGAGTGTTCCATCATAAGCATGGAATATATTACTTCGCTTGCTCCTGCCATCCAACATTCGTGACCGGTCATTGATTTTGTGGAACTTACAAAAGGTCCATTTTCGCCAAAAACATCGGTAATTGCCAACGCCTCGTTTGCATCGCCAACAAGGGTTGAAGTTGCGTGGGCATTTACATAATCTATTTCTGAAGCTTTTATGTTTGCTTGCTGCAAAGCCATTTTCATTGCTCTTGAAGGTCCATCAACATTTGGGGTTGAAATATGGTCGCCATTTGATGAAAAACCGTAACCAATAATTTCGCCTAATATTGGTGCTCCACGTTTTACTGCACTTTCATAGCTTTCAATAACTAATGTCGCTCCTCCTCCACTTGGCACTAAGCCATCGCGGTCTTTATCGAATGGTCGACTTGCTTTTGTTGGGTCTAGTTCTGTTGAAAAAACGCCAAGACCATCAAAACTACCCATAGCGAGTTCGTTTATTTCTTGTGCTCCGCCAGAAATAATACAGTCTTGCAATCCATTTTTTATAAGAAAATATGCCATCCCAATAGAATGGGAACCACTGGCACAAGCCGCACTGATTGTGAAATTGATTCCTCTCAACTTAAAAATTGTTGAAAGATTCATCGTTACTGAAGAGTTCATAGCTTTAAAAATGGCACCTGAACCTACTAAGGTTGTATCCTTTTTCTTACGAATTTTATCGACAGATTCTATTACCGATTTTGCGGTGCTATCGTTCCCGTAAAGGATTCCGACTTCATTTTCATCTAAGAATTGTTGGTCTATTTTTGCGTTTTTTAAGGCTTCAATAGTTGCGGAGTATGCGTATGCTCCTTCTTCACCCAAGCTTACGCGCTCACGGCGTGAAAGTTGTTCTTTTAAATTTGGTTCTTCTACCCAGCCTGTTAGGCATGAACGATAACCAAAATCTTTTCGTTTTCCGTCGCAAATAATGCCAGATTTCCCGTTGTACAACGATTCCTTTACTTCCTGTAGGTTTTTGCCTATGCAGGAATATATGCCCATTCCGGTTATTACTACTCTTCTCAATTCTTCTTTGTTTTAAGAATAAATTCCCCCATTAATATTAATGATTTCACCAGTAATATACGAAGCTTTCTTTGATGCTAAAAAGCTAACAATATGCGCCACTTCTTCAGCTTCGCCAAAACGATTTGCGGGTATCATTTTCTTTAATTCCTTTTCGTTAAGTTCGGCAGTCATATCGCTTTTTATGAAACCGGGCGCTACTGCGTTTACTGTTATATTTCGTTTTGCAACTTCCTGCGCCAAAGCTTTTGTAGCTCCAATAACAGCTCCTTTTGCTGCGGAATAATTTACTTGTCCCGGAGTTCCTTTTAATCCAGAAACTGAAACCATATTAACTACTCTTCCATATTTATTGACTAGCATTTTCTGAATTAAAGCATTGGTAACATTGTAAAAACCGTTTAAACTGGTGTTGATTACACTGTGCCAATCTTCAGGTTTCATCCACATAAACATGCCGTCTTTGGTTATGCCAGCGTTGTTTATTATTACTTCAATGATAGCATCTTTATTGTTTTCGTGCCATAGGTCAAATGCCTTATTTACGGCTTCGGCGTTTGTAACATCAAACTGCATTATTTCGCCTTTGCCACCTAAAGCTTCTACTTCTTTGAGCGTTTGTTGTGCGGCTTCTTTGTTACCGTTATAGTTTATAAGAAGGCTGTACTTTAAATCTTTTGCAAGTTGAATACAAATTGCACGGCCAATACCGCGCGAACCTCCTGTTATTAATGCGTATTTCTGTTTTGATTTTTTTTCTTCCATAAATTTATCTGCAAAGGAACCTCCTCCGCCTTCGGCAATTCCCCTTGAAAAAAGGGGAGGGTCTTCTAGTTTTAATTAAAGCACCTTCCTTAAAAAAAGAAGAACTTTTGAATTTGTTTATTTTCTAGACCTGAATTTTTATGTTCTCTTTGTTCTATTTAGAAGTATCCACAAAATTTTCAGCATTTTGGTGCCATTTGCCCAAAACTTTTCCACTTTCGTTTATGAAACCCCATTCTTTGTCTTTTTTTACGCGAGCAAAGCCATCAATAAACCCTTTACTAGACCCACTTTGAAAAAAGCCAGATGAAATATCATACTCCATTGGGATTACTAATTTTCCTGTTTTATCAATAAAACCCCAAAGTTTCTTCTCTTTCACAGGAGCTAAACCGTTATCTGAAAATATTTCAGCATCTCTGTATTTTATGTTGATTACTTTTTCGCCTTTTTCATTTATAAAGCCCCATTCCTTATCTTCCTTTACAGGTGCAAGACCCGCATTAAAGGCTTTTACTTTATTGTAGGTTGGCTGGATTACCCATTCGCCCTTGCCGTTTATGAAACCTATTTTTTTATCGCTTCGGGCATAGGTAAGTGACGAATCGTTAGTGAAATCCCAGATTTTATCCACACCGCTAATTGGTGTAAATGTTCCATTTATTAAAACGCCAAAACTTTCTCCTTTTCTTGCCCAAATTCCATTTTTGCTGTAATCACCAATTTCATCATATTCCGCAGGTACAACCACTTCTCCTTTATTATTTAATAGGCCCCAAGTTTCACCACTGTTAAATTTTGCGTGACTATTGTTGAAGCTTTTTATTTTATCATATTTTGGTTCTAAAATAGTTTTTCCGTTAGTATCTATTAAACCTATTTTATCACTGCTTCTTAAAATTGCTACGCCGTTATCAAAATCGTAATATTTATCACTTGTTGGTGTGGTTAGGGTTTCGCCTTTGGCATTTATGTATTTCCATTGATCATCCTTAAATACTAATGCGTAACCCGAATTAAATTCTTTTACGCGATCATATTCTGGCTGGATAACCCATTCCCCCGAAGTATTAATAAAACCCCATTTTTTGTCTTTCATTGCAGCTGCGTGCTTGCCTGAAAAGCTTGCGGCTTTTTCAAATTGCGGTTGGATGGCGTATTCGCCAGATTCATTAATGTACCCAAAGTTTCCGTTGTCTCTTACTAAAGCTAATTGTTGTGCATTTGTTGAAGTTATTCCAAAGAAAAGAATAATCGCGAAGGTAAAAAGTGTTTTCATCTGTTAGTGTTTTTTAGTTAATGTAACTTACCGTTTAAAGGTTAACATTTTTGATGTTTTGAAACTATTAAACATAGCACAAAACTATCATTTTAAGTTTGTTACAGTTAAAATAAACAATTTTGGGGAAATAGCACAAGTTTATTTTGAAGTTTCCATCAAAAATTCTTTCACTTTATTTACATAAGGGTACATAACCACATCTTCCTTAAAAATAGGTACGATGACACGAATTTCATCATACATTTTTTTAGTTTCGGAAGAAACTTGGTCTTGTACTTTTAAATATTCTATGGCTTGAACGATTGTTATTAGCTCTATTGCAACTACTTCAAAAGCATTTTCGATTACTTTTTTGGTAATTAATGCTGCGTTTGTACCCATACTCACAATATCCTGATTGTCGTTATTATTAGGAATACTGTGCACGTACATTGGGTTGCTTAGCATTTGGCTTTCTGCTGTGGTTGAAGTTGCTGTAAATTGCACGCCTTGCATTCCGAAATTTAAACCTAGTTTGCCCAAATTAACAAATGGAGGAAGAATATCATTCAACTTTGAATTAAGTAAATAATTTAATTGTCTTTCAGAAAGCATCGTCATTTTTGCGACTACAATTTTTAGTTTGTCCATTTCCAATGAAACATAATCGCCGTGGAAATTACCACCGTGATATACGTTTCGTTTTTCAACATCTACAATTGGGTTGTCGTTTGCTGAATTTACTTCTTCAATCAATATTTTTTCAACGGAATTTAGCGTGTCTAAAACCGGGCCTAATATTTGTGGCACACATCGTAAGGAATAATATTCTTGTACTTTTTCTACAAAAACATCTTCTCCGTTCGTACCATTATATAGGTGGTGTTCGCGTTTTCGGGTTAGGTTGCTGTCTCTTAAATGCATGCGCATCATTTTTGCAACTTCACGCTGACCTTTGTGTTTTTTTGTTTGATTCAATTCAAAAGAAAGGTGGTCATCATATGCCATTACAATTTCGTTTATGGCCGAAGATGCTTTAATCATCCAATCCATAATCCGTTTTGTGTACAGCACGTTTACCACACCAATACCCGTCATTACTGAAGTTCCGTTCATTAAAGCTAAACCTTCACGAAGTTCAACTTTTATAGGCTGAAGATTTTCTATTTTGAAAACTTCTTCAGTATTTCTTCTTTCACCGTTATAAAAAACTTCGCCTTCACCAATTAATACCAAAGCCAAATGTGCAAGTTGCACTAAATCGCCACTAGCGCCCACGCCACCATGTTCGTAAATAAGCGGAATAATGTTTTTGTTCAGCAGTTCGCCCATCAATTTAATTACTGAAGGATGAACGCCGCTATTACCAAGGCTCAGCGTGTTTAAACGCGCAAGCATAGCCGCGCGAACGTATTGTGCAGGAATTGGGGTTCCTGTACCGGAAGAATGGCTTCGGATGAGGTTATATTGCAATTGAATACGCTCATTGTCCTTTATTTTGTACTGTGCCATTGGACCAAAACCTGTATTTACGCCATAAATAATTTTGTTTTCAGAAAATTCTTTCAGAAAATCAAAACTTTTTTGAACCCTTTCTATTATATCTTTGTGAAGTTGGACACTTTCGCTTTTGAAAATTGTTTTCTCAAAGTCGGTTATTTCCAGTTTTCCTTGTAATGTTGGCATTTATAGTTGAATCAATGGTTTGATTAATTGTGAATTGCGAAAATAATTTGGTAACTTTCGACTGCAAATTTAGAATTTTTTAACTTTCTATTTCCTAATTATATGAATGATATTACTATTGATGTGTTAATTATTGGTGCTGGCCCCTCTGGGTGTGTGGCTGCAGCTCATTTAAAAAACAACGGAATTAGTTGCAAAGTAGTTGAAAAAAACCACTTTCCACGTTTTGTAATTGGCGAAAGCCTGTTGCCACGCTGTATGGGTCATTTTGAAGAAACAGGACTTTTAGATTGCTTGATGGATCAAAAATTTGAAATTAAAGCTGGCGCACGTTTTTTAAAAAATGGTGTTGTTTGTAATTTCGACTTCGCCAAAAAACACACAAAAGGCTGGGATTATACTTGGCAAGTGCCTCGTGCAGATTTTGACCATACACTTGTAAAAGAAGTTATTAAAAAAGGCGTGGATGTTTCTTTTGGGCACGAAGTAACCGATGTAAAATTTGGCTCCTCGGCTTCGCTCGGAGACCGAAATCTCTTCCCTCAAGGCGTTGGAGATTCTGTTACAACTGTGAAAGACGAAAACGGAAACGAATACAATATAAATGCAAAATTTATAATTGACAGTAGTGGCTACGGAAGGGTTTTACCGCGTTTATTGAATCTGGACAAACCTTCTACTTTAAACCCTAATTCTGCAATCTATACGCACGTAAAAGAAACTGATCGCCCCGAAGGCGTTGAAGGAACATTAATTACTTTTGATGTGGTTACGGATGATGTTTGGCTTTGGGTAATTCCATTTTCAAACGGAAATACAAGTATTGGTTTTGTAGGTCCTACAGAATTTATTGAATCTTTTAAAGGTGCAAATACTGAAAAGCTTAAAGAAATGCTGAAGATTTCTGACTATTATTATGATAGATTAAAGGACCAAGAATTTCTTTTTGAGCCACACATAATAAAAAATTATTCAAAAGCGGTAAACCAACTCTTCGGAAAAGGATATGCCTTAACGGGAAACAGTGCTGAATTCTTAGATCCAGTATTTTCATCAGGCGTTACTTTCGCTACAGAATCTGGCATAAAAGCCGCAAAACTAATCACCAAAGAATTAAATGGTGAAAAAGTAGATTGGGAAAAAGATTACACCGGCTACATTATGAAAGGGGTTGATGTTTTTAGAACCTACGTTAGCGAATGGTACACGGGTAATCTTCAGAAAATATTTTTCCACCGCCCAGAAAATCCTGTAATTAAAGAACAGATTTGCGCAGTGCTTGCTGGCTATGTTTGGGATGAAACCAATCCATTCGTAAAAAACCACAAGCGTCTTGTTAAGACAGTTGCAAAAGTGATTGATATGGAAAATGAAAAAAACTTTATCTAAAAAGAAAGGAGTTTATATTCTTGGGATTCATAATCTGCTTGAATCATAAATATTGTTCCATTTCTATCAATATGAGATTTCAAATAAATTTCATCTTCAGGATTTAGGCTTTCTATATATACTCACTACAGATAGGAACCCGAAAAATCGGGTTTAATAATTTGAAAATTATCTAAGAGTATTTTCTCAAATTCTTTTTCTTTCCAGATTTGATTATCTAAAAAAAGAATTACTTGATTTCT
>Ga0256845_1001078_pt1 | contig 23107 bp, 26 predicted proteins | sample RiftiametaG_FD_189101 | JGI IMG/M metagenome (GOLD analysis project Ga0256845, IMG submission 189101) | Tube worm associated microbial communities from hydrothermal vent at the East Pacific Rise, Pacific Ocean - Riftia | ecosystem: Host-associated > Annelida > Integument > Unclassified ... | reverse complement strand
TTTTTTGCTTTGAAGAAATATATGTGATAACATTTTTTCAGGAGTTTTAAATAATGCTCGGATCCATAGGCTTCCCTGAAATTGTTATGATTATGCTTGTTATTCTTATGCTTTTTGGTCCGAAAAAATTACCTGAGATTGCAAAACTGCTCGGATCAACAATCAGAGAATTCAAAAAGACCGTTAACGATGCCAAAGCGTCAATACAAGAGGAGTTGGAAAAAACTGATATATCCGAAGATCTGGTAAACCTAAAAGATGATCTCAAAGAGATCTCCAATATAAAAAATACAATAACAAAAAATATAATAGATGGAATAGATATTCCTGATCCGACAAAGAATGAAATTGAACCTCAAGATGTAAAGGAGAAAAAGAGTGAAAAGAAAAAAGAGTGATATGACTTTTTTCGAACATCTTGGGGAACTTAGAAAAAGGATTCTGTTTTCATTTCTTTTTATATTTATCTTTTTTCTCTTTTCATGGAGTTTTGTTGATAAATTGTATAAATGGTTATCCGTTCCGGTTCTACAATTTTTACCTGTAGGGGAAAAGCTGGCTTTCACCTCGCTTACCGAGCCGTTTATGATGTATATAAAAATATCCTTTATTTCCGGATTATTTCTCGCATCTCCTTTTATATTTTATCAATTGTGGGCTTTTATTTCTCCGGGTCTTTATAAGAAAGAAAAAAAAATGGTTTTCCCATTTGTTTTATCAACAACATTTTTTTTTACATTAGGCGGAGCTTTCGGATATTATTATGTTTTCCCATGGGCATGCAAATTTTTTCTTCATATAGGTTCTGATTTCAAAGCAATTATTACAATAAATGAATATTTTTCTCTTGCATTTAGGGTTTTAATTGGAATTGCAGTCATTTTCGAATTGCCTGTTCTTTCATATTTACTTGCTAAGCTTGGTTTGATTTCTGCAAAATTTATGATTAAATATTTTAAATATGCAATAGTAATTATATTTATTATAGCTGCTGTAATTACTCCGACACCGGATATTGCCACACAATCAATGTTTGCGGTTCCAATGATTCTTCTATATCTATTGAGTATTCTGATTGTAAAAATATCAGGTTCAAAAAAAAGAAAAGTATAAAAAAAAACCGCCCGTTTTCAGACGGACGGTTTTTTTTATCCTAAGAAAATTATGTGAAAATTATCTGACCACCACCGGCTTTCTCATAAAATTCACCGATCGTAAGAATACCGTCAAGATCATCGTACAGATCTTCTCTTTTTAATTTAAACATATCAACTGCAAGTTTGCATCCGTACATTTTAGCACCTGATGCATGGATCATATCGAGGAATTCTTCAACGGGAGGAATATCAAGCTTTTCCATCTCTTTTCTCATCATTGCAGATACACCGGCTTCAACTCCGGGTAAAATTCCGAGTAGAGTAGGGAAAGGAAGTCCTCCGGGCATTGCCATAGAAGGATTACCAACTGTCGCTGTATGAAGCTTATTCATCTTTTTCTTTGTGATCGCATCCAGTCCGAAAAACGTGAAGAAAATATTGGCCTCAATCCCCTCCATTCTTGCACCGTTTGTCATTACAAGAGAAGCATAAACATCTTCAAGTGTTCCTTTTGCACAAATAACAGAAACCTTTTTTATTTTTTCAGACATTTCATCTCCTTTAAACACATCCGGAAGGTTTCTGCACTCCGGATATTAATGTGGCTTTTTTTAACGGTCCATCGGGAAAAAGCTCATAAAATGTTTTAATATCAACCACTCCGGATTTACCCACTTTTCTAATTGAGAGTGATATTCCTTCTTTTACACTTTTCTGGATATATTCAATCACTTCCCAATGCTTTTGGGTCAATTCACCGATCCCATTCTCCTTTGCAAGAGCAATTGCCAGATCTTTGCTCCATTGGTCAAAATCAGTCATATAGCCGCTTTCATCCACATCAATAGTGAATCCGCCTATCTCTTTTGTTGCCATTACATTACCTCCTTATTAATATTTTATTTTTCAGTATAATGTTTTGATACAATTTTTGCCATATCCAATGCATAATCAAGACTTTTTAAAACCATTGGATCTTTGGCTTTTTTAAAAATTTTAAATAATGACACTTTTTTATTCTTATCTTTTTTATATGATTCAATTTCATCATATATACTAGTAAGTCTTTCAATATTTCCCCTGTTTGATAATTTTTTTGCTATTCTGATTATTAAAGCTATAGCTTTGCCGAAATTATCCACATCTTCAGGGTTAATACTCTCACTTAACTCTCCGGCTGTTATAACTGTCTGTTTTAATGATGCAAGGATACCTTTCTGCTCCAGAGCATAAATTTTATCCGTGATATCACCGAATATCTCTTTTGAAAGCGGTCTTAAATCGTCAAGAAATTCATTGACGCTCTGTAACTGATCAACCATTTTTGACATATTATTAATGTTCCGGAGCAGCTTCTTTATCATTGAAAGAAGATCATTACTCCGGAAATGAAAATCCACTTCAGACATAAATTCAACTAATTCATTAAATGCATCTTTGGTAAACAGAGAGACATCCTCCTTCATGTCATCTATAGATTTAAGCTTGGAAGTCAGGAGAAGAATCTCTTTCGTCAAAAAATCAACTTTTTCCGTTAACACCCTTATTTCGTCTTTCATTTTAATTCCTAAACCTTCCATTTCCCTTTAAGAGACATCTGAGCTTCCAACGGAAGTTCTCCTCCTCTCATTAAAATATTCCAGTATATCCATCTGAACATCATTTTTCCCCAGTGATTCATTTTTGTCTCTTCAAGAAGTGAAAACGGTCCGAAACCCGGAACAGGGAATTTTCCGGGAAGAGGTTCCGTATCATAGTTAAAATCGATCAATATTCCCTTGCCGAATCCGGATTCGATATAACAGTTTGCATGTCCGTCAAATTCATTTAATAGTTCTTTGTCATCCATTCTTCTTATAAGATTGTTCACAAGAATTTCGGATTCAAAGTGGGCAACTGACCCTGCTTTTGAACTCGGTAAATTTGTAGCATCACCGACAACAAATATATTATCTTTTATCTTTGATAGAAGTGTGTGCTTCTCAGTCGGAACAAAATTAAGATCATCGCCGATTCCCGATCTTGCTATTACCGAAGAACCCATATTTGTCGGAATGGAAATAAGCAGATCATAATCGATCTCTTTTTTTTCATAGGACTTAATAATGTTTTTTTCAGAATCTACAGAACTAATATTAAAATCCGAAGTCACATTGATATTCTTCTTTTCAACTATTTCTCCAAGATATTTTGAAGCAATCGGCTTTGTAAAGACGCCTGATAATGGAGTAACAAATTCAATTTCGACTTTATCCCTTAATCCGTTAACAGTAAACCACCAGTCTGCAAGGAATACAAATTCCAGAGGAGCAACAGGGCATTTTATCGGCATCTCGGCAATGTTTAATACCATCTTCCCGCCTTTCCAATATCTCAGGAATCCGGCAAGGTTAGAAGCACCTTCGGGAGTATAAAAATCAAAAATATTTTTTTCCCATCCTGAACCGTTTAAACCTTCTATCTCTTCAGGAGCAATTTTGCTGCCTGTAGCTATTATTAGAAAATCATAATTAATCTTCCTGTTATCTTCAAGCACTACACGGTTTTTGTCATATTCGATTAAATTAACTTTTTCAAGAAGAAAAGTAGCACCGTTCGGAATATAATCACGTTTCGGTTTATATACCATATTTTGTGAATAGATACCGAATGGAATAAATAAAAATCCCGGCTGATAATAGTGAATATCAGAATGATCAATAATTGTTAGAGATATTTCATTCTCAGGCAACTCTTTAATAATTTTATTGGCTATCATTGTTCCTGCCGATCCAGCTCCGAGAATAACAATTTTTTTCATCTTATCTCCTTCAAATTTATATCATATATTAATTTCTTTATATCTTCACAGGAAATCAGTTTCCGGTATACATCACAATCCCTGCAATCCGGTAAAGGGTTACTGCATTTTTCTTCCGTGCTCCAGCATGGCCTTAACCGGTTCTCATAAAATCTACACTTTTCCATGGTTTTTGTTCCGCATTTTCTCAATTTCCAGCATGGGATTATTGCCATGAGCTGCCTGATTCCTTCAAAATTCAAACCCTGTTCTTTAATCATTTTTTTTATACATTTCACCTTATCAAGTTCCATTTGAGAATATCTTCTTCTTCCGGTTTTAGTTTTATAAGAGAGAATAAGTCCTTCATTCTCATATTGACGGAATGAATGTGTGGAAATACCGAGTTTCTCGGAAGCAATACCAATTGTAAACACCGGATCATAATAGTTAATTTCAGTAACGGTCATTTTAACATTTTCCCTTCTAACGATATTATCTAATATATATTATATATATTATATAATCTAATATAATAAAAAAAAATATAGATGTCAAGGAATATGTTTGTTATTTAACAAATATTTTTCATTCTTTTAATAATCCTTTGTTTGTGCTAAGATTTACATAGCTCAAGATGGAAAGCGGAAAATTTTTAAACAGAAAAAAGGATAAAAACAAAAACATAAAAAAGAATAAATCAAATATTACACTTATTGATAAAAAAGAGTTATTTTTATACATTTCATTATTTATTCTTGTTATAATTTCAGCTTCATATTTTCTTTTTTTTCAGGATTCTTACGAATTGTATTCTTCTAAGAAACAGATGTTTGAAGTTGTAAAGAACATTAGAACACTTGAAAAACATATAAAATCCAATCAGGATGAAATAATAGATATTGTTAATAAATACAGAGAAAAAACCGGAAAATATATTAACAGTTCGGAAATATTTGACCTTAACAGAGGTGAGGATCAACTTTTACAAGAGAGGATCAGAAGAGAACAGAATATTTCTATTAAGAACCTTCTCGGAGAAATACTTGATAGAAAAAATGAAATAATAGATCTGAAAAATAAAGTAAAATATTTTGAGAATCTTCTTCCGAAACCCCATATAGTCGAAGAAGGTGAGAATCATTTCGGAATTGCAATGGATTTTTTAATCAACAACAGAAAAATTGATAAAGAAACCGCATTGAAACTTGTGGAAAGAACACTTCTTTTCGATCCGCTTATTCCCGGATTTAAAGTTTGGAACTTTTACTCGAACGGAGAGTTCGGCAGTATTATCACTCAAGGTTTGGCATCTATCTCTCCAAATGAAATTAACAGGATTGAAAAGAAAAAGATAACTAATGAACGTGATATTGCAGTCAGTGAAAGAGATAAACTTGCAGAGGATTTAAAATTACTTTATCTTAAAAGAAAAGAGATAATTAACCAGATTGGAAATCTTGAGAGTGAAAAATCATCTCTTATTGAAAGGGTAGGGGAACTATCCGATATCAACAAAAAAATCATCAAATCCGTTAACTCCGTATTTTATATCTGTCAAAAGAAGGCCGTATTAAAAAAAACAGGTTTTATTAAAGGAGGATTTTTTAAAAGATTAAAAATGCAGGAAATTCCTCCCGACCGGTTTTCAAAATCCATTGATCTCAGAGATGTGGATTATATTAAAATTGATAATTCCGAATTTTCACTTTTACAAATAAGAAAAATATCAATATTCCCAAGGTTTTATAAAAAAGGCTTGGATTTCACGGTAGAATTCAGAAAGAACAGAAGAGTCGGTTTTATACATTTTATTAAAAAGGAAAAATTTAAAAATGAAAGAATATTAATTGCGGTTGAATAGACTCCATTCATAAGTCATATAGAAAAAAGCAACTTTATCTGTTATAATTATATTAATATTAAGGAGTCTTCAAATGGTAATATATATATATAAATTAATTTTCATTATAGGATTTGGTTTTATCGGGTATAATTATCCTCCGTTTCCCGGGACATCACATATTTTAGGTGCAGCTCTCGGAGCTGCTTTTGCAACAGGTCTGTCTTTAATTGCAATCAAGGTAAAAAGGACCGAGCTTAAATACCTTTGGGGTGTTACTGTAGGTGTTTTAGGAGGTGCTATTGTAGGATTTGTAATGCTTGAGCTGTTTAAAATAATAGCTCTGTCTTTTTCTGCATATATTTTCTTTAAATCTCTATTCCTTATCGGGTTTCCAATTACCGGATTTTTTATCGGAACGCTTAAACCGAATCTTTTTTCACCTTTGAACATCAAAGAGTTTTTCAGGGGCAGCAGTGCTTTTACAGACTCTTTTTTACTTGATACCAGTGCAATAATAGACGGAAGAATAATTCCGATAATACAATCAGGGTTTATTTCGGGAGAAATAATAATTTCACAGTTTGTTCTTGCAGAACTCCAAAATATCGCTGATTCAAATGATCCTAATAAGAAAATGAGAGGTAAAAGAGGGCTTGATGTTATTGAAAAACTTAAGAATACCGGAAATATCAGTTTAACCATAATAAACAAGAATGTTCAGGGAGCTAAAGCGGTAGATCAGAAGTTAATTCTTCTTGCCAAAGATCAAAATTTCAAATTGATTACAAATGATATTAATTTAAGTAAAATTGCAAAACTTCAGGATGTTCAAATATTGAATATAAATGAACTTGCATTTGCTCTCAAACCGATAGTTTTCCCGGGAGAACGAATGAAAGTTCAAATTGCCAAAGACGGTAAAGAGAAGAATCAGGGGATTGGATATCTTGAAGACGGAACAATGATCGTAGTTGATGATGCAAAATCCGATATCGGTCAGACTAAGGATATAGAAGTTACTTCCGTTCTTCAGACAACATCAGGCAAAATGATTTTCGGTAAAAAACTTTATTAAACAAGGAGAAAATCAGTGCTCAAAATCCGGTCGGGAATAGGATATGACATTCACTCTTTAAAACGTGGGAAAGGGCTATATATCGGTGGAATCAAGGTTTCAGACGAACTTACTTTTGTTGCGCATTCTGATGGTGATGTTTTGATTCACGCTCTTATCGATTCTCTTCTAGGAGCAATAGGTGAAGAAGATATAGGAGAAAAATTTCCCGATTCTGATGAAAAATATAAAGATATTTCATCAGTTAAATTGTTAAAAGAAGTCAACTCTTTGCTTAAAAAGAAAAATTTTGAGATCATCAATATAGATTCGGTAATTATTGCACAGAAACCTCCTCTATCTAAGTTTAAATCAAAAATAATAGAGAATATTTCTTCAATTTTAAATATATCTACCGATAGGTTTAATATGAAGGCAAAAACCCGTGAAGGGCTCGGTGATATCGGAAGGGGAGAAGCTATCGAATGTTACTGCATCTGCATGGTTAGGAGTTAAATGAGGGGTAACAAAAAATGGCAAAGATCCCATTGATAACAATCGCCGGTGTTCCTAATACAGGAAAATCGACTCTATTCAATCGAATTACAGGAAAAAGGAAAGCACTTGTCCACTCAATGCCCGGAATGACACGAGATATATATAAGGAAACGTTTAAAATAAATGAAAAATTCTTTTATATTCAGGATTCCGGAGGATTTTTCCCTGAAGATAATTATATTTCAAGTGAGATAAATAAAAGGGTAGTAGGGGAAACCGGCAGATCGGATCTTGTCATTTTTCTTTTTGACGGAAAAAGGGATCTGCTTGGATACGAAAAAGATCTTTTCCTCGATATAAAAAAATCAAATCCGAATATACTCGCCGTGGTTAACAAAATAGATAATCCTGAAAGATATATTTTACCTTCTTCTTACTACGCATTAAAAGTTGATTTTATATTTATTTCGGCAGAGCATAACCTAAATGTTGAAAAGATAGAAGATCATATTTCGGAATTTTTCAAAGAGTATTTAAACGGAGATTCAACGGAAATAGTTGAAAAAGCTTTAATGAAATTAAGCTTTATGGGAAAACCTAACGTAGGAAAATCTTCAATAATAAATAAACTTATAAATGACGAAAAAGCCGTTGTATCACCGATCCCCGGAACAACAAGGGATTCGGTTGACTTTCTAATCAAATCTCATGGAAACAGCTTTATTTTAACTGATAATGCAGGGATACGAAAATTAAAAAAAGTTAAAGAAAGTACTGAAAGTGCTGCTGTGATCAGAGCCGAAAAAGATCTTATTAATGCCGATATAATTATATTTATCGTGGATTCTTCTAAAAAAATGGATCAAAATGATTTTCTTCTTGCAAAAAAAATAGGTAAAGCTTTTAAACCCGTAATTATCGTATGTAACAAATGGGATCTGATCAAGGAAAAAACAGATGCAAAAAAGTTGATGCAAAAAATCCGAAGTAGATTTCACTATTTATATTTTTCTCCCGTTCTAATAACTTCCGCACTGGAGGGAAAAAATATTCGGGAAATTATTCATACTTCCGAGGAAATCTATAAACAGCTTAACCGAAAATTCAAGACTTCAGACCTGATTAAAACAGTTCGTTCTATTTTGTCGGAAAGAAAGTTTTTATCTCAGTCCGGAGAAATATTTAACCCGAAATTCATTTCCATAGAGTCATATAGACCTTTTTTCATTAAATTTTTTTCAGGGAAAGGTTCTCGTATTAAAATGTCCGATGAAAAATATTTAAAAAAAAGGATCTTAGAAGAGTTAGGTCTTTTGGGAATCCCAATATTCTTTAAAGTTCTCCCCAAATGAAACAATCTTTAAAAATGGTTATATTTGATATGGATGGAACCATTTTCAAGAGTAATATTGATTGGAGAGAAGTTAAGAAAAAATTGGATATTTCAATCGGCAAGACTATACTTGAAGATATTATGTCTGAAAGCACCTATAATAAAGAGAAAATAGGAATTCTCGAGAGAATTGAGAGGAAGAATACTTTGGAAACCTCTCCTTTTAATGGTTTTTCAAAGTTGTTTGCCGGATTAAAAAAAAAATATATTAAAACAGCCTTGATCACAAACAACAACTTATCAAACTCAAACTATCTTTTAAATAAGTTTTCTCTTGATTTTGATATCGTGGTTACAAGAGAAATGAAAATGTGGAAACCGCGTCCGGACGCTATGAAATATGTTTTTGAAAAATTGAATATCAGTCCCAAAAATACTATCTCTATCGGAGACAGCGATTTTGACATAATATCATCAATAGAGTCCGGAATAGGGAAAATATATATAAAAAGGAAAGGAATACGGGGAATCATCGAAGAGAACGGAATATTCTATTTTAACAATTATAATGATCTTTATGAATCTCTATTAATTGCTCTTAATTAATTGTCTAAAAATGTCGACATGTCGACATTGATCTGAATTTATCTTGACAATTATAAAAAAATCTCATACTATTAAATCAACACTATATAGTATTTTTGTCAGGAGATTATATTGATTATTACCATTGCTAATCAGAAAGGAGGGGTTGGAAAAACAACAACTTCCATTAATTTGGCTGCTGCTTTTGCATTTATGGGGCATAAAACACTTTTAATTGATATGGATCCCCAAGCCAACTCAACAGTGTCATTTATAAATTCTCATGATGTTTCACTATCTTCTTATGATTTTCTTGAGGATGATAAATTAGATTATAAAGAAGTTGTCAGAGATTCCGGAATTATTAATCTCTCGATTATTCCCGCTTCAATATCGCTTGCAAAGCTTGAATCAAAGCTGATAGGGGAGATAGACAGCCATTTTCGTCTTAAAGATAAGATTGAGAGGATTCGCTATAACTTTGATTTTATAATAATCGATACTCCACCGACATTGGGTTTAATAACGATAAACTCTCTTGTAGCTGCTTCACATCTGATAATTCCGATCCAATCATCATATTATGCACTTGAGGGAACTGATGATCTTCTTGAAACTTTTGAAAAAGTAAGAATGAGAAGTAATCCTAATCTTGAACTGCTCGGAGTTCTCGTCACTATGTTTGATAAGAGAATGGTGATAGCAAAGGACAGTCTCGCACACATCAAGAAACTTTTCGGAAATAAAGTTTTCAAGACTGTTATTTCTAAGAATGTAAGACTTGAGGAGAGTCCGGCGTATAAAGAATCAATTTTTACCTTTGCACCTAATTCAAAAGGTGCTTCGGATTATAAAAAATTAGCGGAGGAAGTATTAAAGATATGACAAGAAAAGTAGGCCTTCCGGAATTTGTAAAGTCCCGATATGACAACCATTTTGTTGATGAAATCTCAGCAAGAACAAAAACTTCAATAATAAGAAAAATACCTCTATCCCGAATAGTTCCTAATCTGTTACAACCGAGGAAAAATTTTAATGACCTAAATGAACTTTCCGACTCAATAAAAGAGAAAGGGATATTGGAACCACTATTAGTAAGACCTAAAGAGGGAAATTTTGAAATAATTGCCGGAGAAAGAAGATATAGAGCTGCTAAAATTGCAGGTTTAACAGAAGTTCCATGTATAGAGTATGATGTTCCTGATAATGAAGCTTTGGAAATATCAATAATTGAGAATATACAGAGAAAAGATCTGGATGTATTTGAAAAAGCATACTCTTTAAAATCACTTTCAGAAATTTATGGATATACTCATGAAGATATAGCAAAAAACTTAGGAAAATCAAGGGTAACGATCTCTGAATTAATAAAAATTACAGAGTTACCGGAAGATATAGTGGATATGTGCAGAGAGGCAAAAATAGAATCTAAATCTTTCCTTTTGCAAATGGTTAAATTAAAAGACCATGACGAAATGATAAAAATTGTTGCAGAGTATAAAAAAAATCCTTTTTCGAGAGAGGAAGTTAAAGCTCTTAGAAATAAAATAGCTTCCGGAGATAAAAAAGCTGTTGGTAATTCAGAAAAAACAGTTAAACCGATTAAATTCAAATTTGTATCTGAAGATAAAAACATTAGAATTGATTTCAAAATAAAGAAAACAGATGATAAACACAGTAATATTGACTCTATATTAAAAATGTTGGAAAAACTTATAGAGGATATAAAAGTAGGAAATATTAAAGATCTCGATATTTAAAGTCATTGTATGTCAAAGTTTACATAATATATCTTATCCGAACCTGTAAATACATTTTCTTAACACTTTCCTTACCATTAATTCTTAATTTTTTCCTTTTCTCTTATTTAACTATAAAATCTTTGGGATCTTTCATGATTTGCTCTGCACTGTAAGCATTTAAAAAGAAATAATATTTACTTTCAGATGTTATTGCAGGATATTCTCCCTTATCTTTCTCTTTCCTTTTAAATATTTTTACGCTGAATGTTTTCCCCGGTGTAATCAACTCAACGGAATATATAGGGTTTTCCAATTTAAGATCATTTTTATCCTTATCATAAATAAATGAAGAGCAGTCTAATGATACAAATCTGTTCAACAATGATTCTAATTTAGCCTTATCAAGTTTTTTATTATCTAATTTCCAACTGACTTCAACACTCTCTTTTTTATCTTTTGATTTTGCATCTATTTTGCTGTTAATCTCTTTTTTTATAAGATATTCATCGTTCCCTTTAACTATTTTTATAGATGTTATGTCATTTTTATTTACGGATAAAATCGTTTTATCACGCATATCATCAATAGATTTGCTGAAATCATCTTTTATAGAGCCCTCCGCCTGATAAACATTAGGATCTTTAGCGAGTTTTACAAATGTGTGATCATATGTTGAAGCAACCTTTCCTATCAAAAATTCACGCATTGAAGTGTTACCGGAAAAAGCTTTAACATCAATTTTATTTGATCCGTCAAGCTCATAAAGATTATAATTTTTTCTCTGCGAAACCAGAGTAACAATATTAAGTTCGGAGATATCCTTTATGATCTTATCTACACTATCTTTATCAGCTTTATAATTTTCATCCCCTACTCTCCATTCTTCACCCTCTTTTTTCAATATTATGGAATTTTCACTGTTTTTAATAACAATTTTATCAATTTTTGAAATTTTCAACGGTTTTAATTGAGGTAATTTATAATTTATACGGTTATTCTGTCTGAATATAAGATAGAACAATGAAAAAACAACAACAAGAATCAATATTATATATTCGGTTTTAAATTTTTTATTACTCATTTTATACCTCTCTATTTGCCTTCTTAAATATTGCCTGTATCGTTTTCCTTCTCTTTTTTCTTCTGAACAATACAAATACACCAAAAAGAATCCAAAGAGCCGGTAAACCGGCAATATTTAGCATTTTAACAAAAGATTTTACAAATGAAGAGTTCTCCTTAAGAGGATTGAACCTCTGCTTTTTACCTCTTAATTTTGCAATATTTTCACGGTTATTGAGAGAGTCCATCAAATTCAGGAAAAACAGAGCATTAACCGACCTTCCCTCTTCATCTATAAGATTGTTCTTTAATAATTCCGAAGAAGCCGTTACGAATATCTTGCCGCCCCTACTTCTTGTAATAATATCTTTACCGCTGCTTATTTCGCTTCTCCGAGTGACCTTAGCACTATTTTCCATTGATATCTTATCTTTGGAATTTTCTTTTTTATCATCGTTTTTTTTCTTCTCAACCGGTTTTTCAGGAATATCTTTTCCTGCAAAATAGCTGTTGAAATTTCCGTTCAACAGATAAGCCAAAGGATAGCTTTTTTCATCTTTTCCGGCTGCAGGAGGTTTTATCATATATGGAAGCAGTGTAATTCTTCCTTTCATTTCCCATGCTTTGTCGGATGAAGAAAAGAGTTTTAAAGCCTTAATATTATCTTTCTTAATAACCGTATCAAGCAGTTGTAACGGTGATATCTTTATTACAACAAGTTGTTTAACCCCCCGCATAAAATCTTTAGAATGATCAATATATTCATCTTTGATAACAGGAGCAAAATAGATAGGCATTTCATTGTTATTTCTGTCTCTGTTTATATAGCAGCTCTCATCCATAAGGTATGAACTGTTAATGGTAATACCGTAACTTTTCAATAGTTTTTCAATTCCTGTCTTAAGAGGAAGATAGACAGGCTGCTGATTATAACCGAACATCTGCTGTCTGTTATTTCTGCGTATTTCCCTGAATGAATCCATAAAAAATGCAACCGATTTCCCCTTCATTAAAAACTGATCGATCTGAAACAACTCATAATCGGAAAAATTTTCTTTCGGACCCGCAATTATTAAAGTATCAATAGAATCCGGAATCGGATCTTTTTTCAGATCAATTTCTTTAACATTATAATTCTCCTGCAAAAGTCGGTATAAGTTCGATATGGGAGCTTCCTGTTGATTATTCATCATCTGCATCTGAGGAGGAAGATTGTTTTTTATCTTCAATGTTCCGTGTGAAGAGAGATAACCTATATCCTCGTTTATATTTATCAAATTTTCAATATTGTCGCTGATGAAAGATTCAATGGCTTTATTATCAATTATCGAGTAAACCTCCCCTATTCCTTTGTCTGAAAGCGAAAGACTCTTTGTTATAAGTGATTTTTGAAAAGATTTCCCGGAATATTCAAGACCGAGAGCAAGTATTCCCTCTCCGGCAGGTACATTTGTCCCTTCACTTGTCTTGATATCAGGCCATTTTAAACCGAATTTTTTATACTCTTTTGTAATATATCCGTTTTGCGGATCCTTTGTCGGGTCAACATAGATAAATTCAAGTTGACCGTATGTCTTAAGATTAACCTTATCGACTATTGATCTTATATTATTCTCAAGCGTATCATATTTTTTCAGTTTTAAAATTTTATCGATATTTTTTATAGAACTCGAATTAACAAGAAGAACTTTAATTTTTTCCTTAAGATTTACAAGAGCGGAGATCTTGTTATACATCTTTTTTATTGTTGTGGTTATCTTATATTCGAGATCCTCGGTAGAAGTGATTGCCGGAATTTTTTCAACGAGATCACCGTGGATAAGCACCATGCCCATATATGCTTTCTGTATTTTTGCTTCATCCTGCTCTATCTTCTGGACATTTACAGGATATATACCATAACTCCGGGCTATCTTTCTGTTTTTCTCAGCCTCTTTACTGATATCACCCTCTTTAGCCATAACATCGTAAAATCTGTAGCTGAGATGATGCTTGGAATATCTCTCATACTCAGCAATAAGATCATGGAGATATCTTTCAACATTGTTATATGGTGAAGGAAGATTTTTCGTAAAGAATATATTAACCGTAAGAGGTTCTTCTAATTTTGAGATGGTGTCTATCGAAGCATCAGAAAGAGAATACAGTCCGTTCTTAGTCAGATCAATTCTGAAAAAAAGAGTAACTCCGACAAGGTTAATCAACAGAAAAACAGCAATATACAAAGCAAATTTATAATAACTTGCCCTGTTTGAATTATTTTGAGTTTTATTTTTCATTATCAGCTCCCTATTTTTTATTGCTCATTACAAGTTTTGCACCATATAAAGCAAAAAAAGTTATTGTAATGAAATAAAGTAAATCTCTTGAATCTATTATTCCCTTTGCAATATTCCGAAAATGGAAATTAGCACTGAAATATTGAAGAAATCCGACAAAAGCATTCGGAATAAAATAGAGAATAAAATCGGTTAACAGTGTGAGTGAAAAACAGATAGCCATTCCGATAATAAATGCAACAACTTGATTCCTCGTCAAAAGAGATGCAAATATTCCTATTGCCGAAAATGTCGCCCCTAAAAGTATTGCTCCGATATATCCTCCTACAACCGGTCCCCAATCTAATTTCCCGAGAAAAGAGATCGAAATTGCATAAATGATCGTCGGTGAGATCATAATTGATATAAATGCAACTGCCGCCAGGAATTTTCCAAGGATAATATCTTTAAATGTTACTGGGAGTGTCAGAATGATCTCATAACTGCCAACATTTAACTCTTCGGAAAAGAGCCTCATAGTAACTGCAGGAATGACAAAAGCAAATGTTATAGGTAATATAGAAAAGAATTGAACCATATTTGCCTGACCGTTCAGAAATAGTGTCGAAAAGAAAAGCCACCCGACTATCAGAAGAAAGATCGAAATGACGATATATGCAATCGGCGTTATAAAATATGTTTTTAACTCTTTAAAAAATATGTTCTTTACATTTCCCATCTCTAATTCTCCTTTGTAATCTTTCTGAATATTTCTTCAAAAGAATCTATTCCGATGCTCTTTTTTAAATTTTCAAGTGTATCATCGGCTTTAATTTTTCCATGACTCATAATAATTATTCTGTCGCAAGTCGCTTCCGCTTCACTTAAAATATGTGTGGAAAATATTATGGTTTTCTCTTTTCCGATTCTCTTTATGATATCTCTTGTTTCGGCAATCTGATTTGGATCCAGACCGGAAGTCGGTTCATCAAGAACAAGGATTTCCGGATCACCCATCAATGCATGAGCAATTCCTACTCTCTGCCTGTATCCTTTGGATAATTCATCAACTGTTTTATGCATCACTTCATTCAAACTGCAAAGATCGGCAAGACTTTTAATGTGAGCAAGTTTTTCACTCTTGGCAACTCCTCTTATATCCGCAATATAATTCAAATAGTCATATACGATCATATCCTTATAAATAGGAGCTGATTCGGGAAGATAACCGATAAGTTTTTTTATCTCATCGATATCCCTGTTAATATCCATTCCTTTAACTTTGATTGTCCCTGAAGACGGTTTTAGAAATCCGGTAAGGATTCTGTAAGTTGTTGTTTTTCCGGCTCCGTTCGGACCCAGCAAACCAAGAATTTCACCTTTTTTAACCTCAAAATTAATTGAGTCAACAGCGAGAATGCTGCCGTAGAATTTTGTTAAATTTTCGACTTTTATCATTGTGATCACCTCTGTGCTATAACTTAGCATTTTATCAAATTTACAATACGTGTCAAGAATCCACATTTATCCGGATTTGACAAAAAAGCAGTGATTTATTATAAAGAAAAGTCAAGGAGCAATAATGAAAAATTTATCGGATAAAGAGCTGATAGCATTAATAAAATCTGTTTTTCCCGGATTAAACGGAAATGATTCGATAGGAATACTCGTTGATATTCCCGAAGAAGAGATAAATGATAATGAAAACTGGAAGATAAGAAGAAAGATCGCATATGAATGGAGCGTGCTTTTTAAAAAAAATATAGATTTGTTGGGAATAAAGGGAGTAGAGCTTATAGTCTATCCTGATGTAGGTTCAAATAATGCCGACCTTCCGGAAAGAGGATTTTTATGCTCCGGTATTATTCCCGATTTAATTTCAGCTGAAAATGAATCCCTGATCTCATTACCGTTTAATGAAATATTTGAAAATTATTCAATCTTTATCGCTCCCACAGAATTCTCAACAACAGCACCTCTGAAAAATGCTGCAAAAAAATTCAATTTTCGTGCGGCAACAATGCCCGGATTTTCACCCGAAATGATCCCTGCATTAAGGATAGATTATGAAGAAGTTTTTAAAAGAGTTAAATTATTAAAAGATCTTCTTGATCCGGCAGTTAAAGCGGAAGTGATATTTGATGTCGACAATGAAGTCGATTATAGAATGGATTTTGACCTGCGATTCAGAAAAAGTCATTTGAGCAGCGGTAGATTCCCCGATAAAGGAGTTGCCGGAAACCTCCCGAGCGGAGAGACCTATATAGTCCCGTATGAAGGAGAGCTGGACGAACGCAGTATGACCACAGGAACACTTCCCGTTCAGATTGAAGATGAAGTTCTATTATATTCGATTGTTGAAAATAAAGCGATCGAGGTGATGGGAAGTGGAAAAAATTTTAAATATGAAGAAGAATATTTATTCAATGAACCTGCCTATGGAAATATGGCGGAACTCGGATTCGGTGTTCTCGGAGATTTCGGTCTCATTCCCATAAATGAGATATTGCTTGATGAAAAACTGGGTTTTCACGTTGCTTTCGGCAGAAGTGATCATTTCGGTGGTGATGTCTCCCCTTCGGATTTTTCTTCTCCTGATAAGGTTATTCATCTCGACAGGATTTATATTAAAGAAGTTCAACCCAGAATTTCCGTTAAATCAATTATACTTAATTATCCGGATGGAGACAAAAAAACTATTTTAAAGGATAATAAATATACAATCTATTAATTATAGTAATTAATAGAACAGCTTTTGCATTACACTACTATGATGAAAAAGATATTTATTCGGTAATCAATCTATTTTCAAGTTGGTCAATCTATCTGTAATTTTAAAATCATATCCCGGATAATCAAAAACCGTTACTCTTTTTTCAGTTACGGATGCAGAATATGTATAGATTCCGTCATAATCCGAAACTTCTTCGCCTATCTCTTCCAATTGTTTTAAATATTCACTTATGGATTTTGATTCAATTATAATTATTTTCCCGATTTTTTTTATTATTGGACTGTGTTTTCTGGTTGTATCATGATCAAATTCAAGTATTCTTCTTCCATAGCGAGTTATCCCGACTACTCTGAATGTCATGCTTTTTCCAACTCCCGGAAGGTTTAAAATACTACGGTCGGTTGCTAAGAAAGGTAATCCTTTCTCTCTCTTAAATTTTTTCATATGTTTAAGTAGAAAATGAGGATCATAAGATAACTTTGTCGAATAAAAGAAAATATCGGATTTAGGTTTCCCTAAATATTTTTCTTCAATTATCTCCTGAACCATCCTTGCATTCGGAGCGAAATTTGAATAATTTTCCATATAGCCCTTTACTGTAAAAGTATAGTAAGGGAGAATCCCGATTTCAAGAAGTGACTTCCTCAATTTAGCATTATGACCTCTTCTCGAAGATGCAACGGTAAAAACATGTTGATTGGTTACCATCCAGCCTGAATCAAGAATTTTTTCAACTGAATTTTTCATCTCCGGAGTTATTTCCATGGAAGATTCGATATGAGTCTGAATAAGAAACTGTTTAATTCCGAGTTTCACCGCTTTGCTTTTAAAATCAGCAAGAATCTTTATTAAATCGGAAGTGATCCTCTGAGGAATATATGCAAGTAAACGCGTTCCGATTCTGATTCTTAATATCTCTGCAAATTTTTCCCCGTCAGGTCTCTCCATATTATCTTTGATCTTGTTTTCGGCAAGTTTTAAAATATGATTTAAAATATTTTTTAATGAATCATCCGAACTCATCAGAGCATCGCCGCCGGTAATCAAGATATCTCTCAGTTGTGAATCATTTCTGAAATAACTCATCAAGCTTTCAAGTTTTGTGTTCCAGCCTACTCTCGGTTTAAGCTTTTTTAATTCGAAATTAAGGTTTCCTCTCTGGAAATCATACATTCTCTGACATGATGCACAAAGTCCTCCGCATGCCCTTCCTACGGTATCGGGAATAAGAATTGCAACTTCGGGGTAACGTCTATGAATATTATGATATGAAGGAAGAATCCATCCGGCAGCATTCGGGATTCCGGGTTTTACTATATCTTCTTTTTCCCATGCTACAATTTTTCCGAACTCTTCGATTAACTTCTCACTGTATATGACATATGACCGTATCGCAAGGTCTGATCCGAATGACACTCCTTTCCCCTCTATTTGAAGCAGTGACAAATAGTATGGATTGACAAAAAAAGGGATTCCTTTATTTTTTGCTCTATTTAATAATTTTATAGTATCCGGATCAAGAGAATTATCCAACATTTCATTGATTTCCTCCGGACTTCTTGCGGCAAAATGTAAATGAAACTTCCAGTCGTCCCACCATTTAACAACCTGTTTATATTTATCACTATATTTCATATTTTTTGTAAATTTATATTTAGTGTTCATTGATCTTTTTTTATCTATATTTTTTATCAACACTTTTATGATCCTTTCTCTATTCTTTTCCCGCTGTTTTATAATGGTTTTAGTTAAGCCGGTGTAGTATCTTTTCATCCAATTTTCAACCTTTTTTTTATTTGTTCTTTTAAAAGATTTCAAACCCCTGAATTGTCTGAAAAGCTCTATCATATCAATAAAGAAATCCGGTTTAGCACCTCCCGTTCCTTTGTTTACGGCAAGCCATAAAAACTTAAAAGGATTGGTAACTGCATATTCACCCCCGAGATTCATATCAATATAGATCTCACCCGAGTGTTTAATATAGTCAAGGATCCTTATTGTTGAGAGATCTTTTTTTGACAAATGTTTAAAACAATTGATTTTGTTACAATCCTCTTCTTCATAAAATTTTTGAGCATAAATATTCTTTTTAAGCTCAGAGAGAGCCCATTTTTTCATATTCAACAGAACATCTTCATAATTATCCGATGTTTTCAGGATTTTTTTTAAACGCGGATTCTCATTTAAAAGAATTTTCAGTAATTTAAATGATTTCAGGCTTATTTCAACCGAGTCTAACTCTTTTAAGATCGAATTATTCACTTTCCCTCTCTTTAATAATATGTTTTAAATCCGTTTAAAAATCAATTATGGGAAAAACTATCCATCAACCGTAATCTTCTATTTTTCCGATTCGAAATTCTTTAAAAATTGATATCTTTTTGAAAATACTTTCTCATCTGTTATTAATAATAACAAATCCGGAAAAAAAATTAAATCAAAAATTCAAAAGATATAATTTAATCTATGTTCCGGTCACACAGACAACATCACAATTCAAAATTAAAAATTCAAAATTGAATTGACAGATTTCGTAATTTCTTAATGACGTTCACGAAGTGAACCAATGACTATAAATGACAAGCTTTTTAATTTCCATTAGCACGAAAAGTCAAACTCAGATTTGATCCCATTGCGAACACCTGTTTTTCTCAAATTTTAAAAGAATCGGAGTTAAGTGATTTATGCCCCTCAAAAACTGTTAAAATTTCAATGGTTTTTGCTTTAACTCTATAAACAATTCTATATTTTTTTACAATTATTTCTCTTATTCTTGTATCTGCAAAATCAGGAACCATCCTCCCAATATTAGGACTATCCAATATACTTTCAGCATTTTCAATTAGATAATTTACAAATTTTTCTGCTCTTTCCGGATTATTTACGCCAATATATTCTCCAATCTCATTTAATCTTTCTAATGATTCCTTTGTCCAAATAAGCATCATTTATAACTCTTCATTTCTTTCTTTTTTTTAATTCCTCCTTTAATTCCTTTGTACTAAAAATATCGCCTTTTTCTATATCGGAAACCCCCCTGTTTATTGAATCGTAAAATGTTCTTTTATAGACAATATCATCATATTCAGACGGTGATATCAATACTCCGGCAGGTCTTCCATTCTGAGTAATTACAAGAGGAGTACCTGTATTCTGTACTTTTTTTATCCATTTTGACAAACCGGTTTTAAACTCTCCTATCGGAATAATTCCATCTGACACACTAAGTCTATTCATATTTACCTCCATATTTAGTCCCGTATTCCTACCTTAATATAGTATTGTTTAAAGTATATTTCAAGTACTTTTATAATTTTCTTAATTTATTTTTTAAAAATCAAAAAATAAAAACTCCGATAATCACATCAATAGAAGATTCGCTCTCCCTTATGATCCTTCTTCTCAAAACGCTTTAAGTTTATCCTGTTGTAACCGTAAGGATATTTATTAATTACCGAATTTGCAGAGTCAAAAGCATTTATCCCCTCTCTCTTTATTCTATTAAAATATAATGACAAGCTCCCCACTATCCACTAAGAACTTGTGATGTCAACTTTATATTTTTTACTTTTAACCTTTTATCTTTGATCTTGTGAACTCCTACTTACTACTTTGACAACACCACAATTCAAAATTAAAAATTTAAAATTCAAAATTGAATTGAAAAATTCCGTAATTTCTTAATGACGTTCACGAAGTGAACAAATGACTATAAATGACAATCTCTTTAATCTCATTATCCCAAAACCGACTTTTGGCGAGGGACAACTATAATTGAAAATTAATAATCTGTTTGATAAAGCATAGAAACAAAGCAATGTCACCCCTCGTTATTCAATGTGTTTCCCTCATGATCCCTTGTTACAATGCTTATTATATTTTCCGTCTTATCAAATAAGAACTATACCCGTTCTTAATATCTCCTTTACAAACGGGTTGTTTACATTAAAATCTTTTGGAGAAAACGGTAATATTTCAAGATCCGAGCTGACCGATAGCGTAATAGATCTTATTTTATTTTTGTCTTTTATTCTGTTACCTTCAAATAATTCCGATACTATTACTAAATCTATATCACTCCATTTATTATTCTCCCCTGTTGCATAACTTCCGAATAAAACTGCATTTCTTATTGGAATATTGTTTTTTTTTAATGTCTTAAAATACCTATTTATAATTTTTTTTATTTTAACAGGGATTGTTGCCATTTGAAAAACTCCTTTATTCTACCGAAATACTTAGCGGTGAACTCCATATCACAGGTATTACGGAATTCAAATTTATAATCCGGATATCTTATTTCAAGATTGAAATCATTTACTTCATCTAAAAAATATTTTTGTTTATCGGATAATATTAAAAATGACATTTCCGCAAGCTTTACTAAATTATGAATTCTTGGAGGAATCTTATTCTCATTGTTTTTTACATATAGAGCTTTAAATGTTTTCTCCAATACGAGATGTCCTATAAACAAACACCAGTCATATTTTTGTGATTTAAAAAGACTTTCGGCAACATCCATATCGTTTTTTGCCGATTTCAACCAGTAATTGATATGTTCGTCTATATTCATCTTAAAGTTCCAAAAAAATTATATAATATATAATAAGGGCTTTCAACTTTTCAATGTATCCGCATCCGGATTATGATACAATATCACGTTTTTCATTCTCACCGAGGAAAATGATATGATCCGATTGATTAATAAAAATAGAACCTTAATTAAATTGATTTTTTCAACTCTATAAAATTTATTTCCGGTATTACCCCCAGAGCCTTTCCTATCTTTTTTAAAAAAGAAATTGAAAAATTTTTGTACTCACCTGACTCCAGACGTGCAATTGCAGGTTGGGAAGTCCCTGATAATTCCGCTAACTGTTTTTGAGTTAAGTTTCTTTTCTTTCTCAATTTGATTATCTGTTTTGCTATTGCAAACTCTCTTTCATACCTTTCATACTCAATCCTGAAATTATTATCTCTCATCTGATCTATTAACAGTTTCTCGGAATTTATTGTCTTTATTTTAGCCATTTTTTCCTCCTTAACAAATTTCATGATTTTTACTGCTTTCAAAATTTCTCTCTTATTAATCTTATCGGTTTTCTTCATATATCCAGATGTAATTACATATATTTTATCTTTCCAATAAAAATAAAATAACCTGCATATATTTCTTCCGAGTTTTACACGTAATTCATAAAGCTCCTTTCCTGTTCCACCCCTTATCTTTTTAGAATGAGGCTCAGGTAAATTGTATCCGAATTCCTTTAAAAGTTGAATTGATCTTTGTATCTTTGCCTGCATCTTAACCGGAAGAGATAGGATGAAATCAACCGATTCTTCTGTTAATTCAACTTCATATTTCACACACACTATATATCATTTTTGATATATTTTTTCAACTTTTTAATAAATTAAAAATTCAAAATTGAATTAACAAATTCCGTAATTTCTTAATGACGTTCACGAAGTGAACTAATGACCATAAATGACAATCTCTTTAATCTCATTATCCCAAATCCGACTTTTGGCGAGCGACAGGTTCACTTTAGCCCAGTAGGCCATAAATTAATAATTTTAAAAAAACTAAGGATAATTATTCCTTCAACAATAACACAGAAAATAAAAATACTTAATCTTACTCCTTTATCTTTCCCATCTTTGTGAAAGTAAAAATCATCACCTCTTAACCATGACATTTTTTTCTTACTAAAAAAATTTATTATATTTTCACATATGAAATAACTAAAAATCAAAGACCCAACAAGATTTATATAGCTCTCAATTATCATATTCCCAACAAAAAAATGTGTTATTAATATAAAATGAAAAATTATATTTATTATCATATTAAAAAATACTCCTAATTATATTTATTATGCTTAAAGATAAAGAAGTGATTTTTCCTCTTAGTGTACTCTTCGTTATAATTTTTACAAATTTACCTCCTAAATCTGGGAAAATTTGAGTAACATCCCTTTGATTAATTCCTGAAACCACATCAGCAGCTATTCCTACATATGGAGCAATCTTTGCTAATAACGGAGCTGTTGTTCCTCCCGATGCAACAAGCGATATTGCTGCTGCTGTTGTTGAAACAATTCCCAATGAAATAT
>Ga0256845_1001077_pt1 | contig 23134 bp, 11 predicted proteins | sample RiftiametaG_FD_189101 | JGI IMG/M metagenome (GOLD analysis project Ga0256845, IMG submission 189101) | Tube worm associated microbial communities from hydrothermal vent at the East Pacific Rise, Pacific Ocean - Riftia | ecosystem: Host-associated > Annelida > Integument > Unclassified ... | reverse complement strand
ACAATAACCAAAATGGTGTATTTCTAAATCGGGGTTAACCCTTACTAAATGCCGTAAGTTCACTATTTCACAACTCCTACTGCATAAGTCGGGTTTAAACTAACAGATAATATATTTGTAGTTTCAAAAGAAGCAGAAGATTAAATTATAATTTATATAAAGTATCGGGGTTATAATATTTTTTTTTGTGATAGTATTTACTTATTTTTATTGAGAAAATAAGACCTTTCTTAAATAGTTAAATTATGAAAACATACATATTACGATTATTATTTACATCTATTATTTTTACTATTATTTTTTCAGGACAAATTTTTGCACAAAAAAAACAGTTGCCCGAAAATATTGCTTCGCAAATTAACAATTACGAAATGCTGGCAATTAAAAATATGAATTCAGGTAATGAAAACGTTGCTGCATCTTATTACAATAAAATAGCTTATTTATATTGGGACTATTTTATTTTTGATAAAGCCGTAGATAATTTTGAAAAAGTATTAACGATAAATCATAATCTGAATAATCAAGTAGGAGAATTGAAAGTTCTTGAAAATATTGCTTTTTTGTATTCAGATTTAGAACGTTATGATAAATCTATTGAATATTTGCAACGTAGTTTATATATATCAAAAAACCTAGGTAATAAAAATCAAATAGCCGGTGATTTGGTTAATTTAGGAGTAGCATATAACAATAACGGCCTTTACGATAAAGCTGTTAAAACAGCCGAAGAAGCATTAACAATAAGTAAAGAACTGAATAACGAAAAACTGATAAGATCTTGTTACGGTATATTACATGAGGCTTACGATAAAATGGAAAACAAAGAAGCTGCAATGAAATATTTTGAACTGTATTCAACTATAGACAAACATATTCAAAGAAATATATATAAACAACAAGAGTTGTTAAGCAAACAAAAAATAAAAGAAGTTGAAACTCAAAAAAATATAGCCATAAAACAAAAAGAAGAGACAGAAGATGATTTACTAAAAACCAAAGATACACTAGAGCAAAGTAAACTAATTGTTGATTTATTGAATGCCGAAAATGAAGCAAAAGAAGCAAAAATAAAAACAAAAGAAGCTGAGCTTAAAGCTGAACAAAGACTCAGATATTCAATAATGATAGCTTTTATATTTATTTGTATTGTTGCATTTTTAATTTATACACAAATGCAACAAAAGAAAAAGGCAAATAAGATATTGCAAAATTTAAACAGAGAAATTGAGAAAAAAAACAGACAAATTCTCGACAGCATAAATTATGCAAGTCATATACAAGAAGCTATTTTACCTTATGAAAATAAAATAAAAGCCGATTTGCCTGATTCTTTTGTTTTATATAAACCACGCGATATTGTCAGTGGTGATTTTTATTGGCATTCAAACCACAATGATTTAGTATTTATAGCCGCAATAGATTGCACAGGACACGGTGTACCCGGAGCTTTCATGTCAATGATTGGCAATACTTTGCTAAATGAAATAGTTAATGAAAAACAAGTATTTGACCCTGCCGAAGTTTTAAAGTTATTAAATGAAAAAGTAGCCTTTACTCTTAATCAAAATAAAAATGACGAACAAAATTTTAGCGAAGACGGAATGGATATTACATTTTGTTGCTACAACAAAAAAAATAAAAAATTACAAATAGCATTGGCTAGTCATTCTGCAATAATTATTAAAGACAAAAAAATACATTCTTTAGACGGAGACTTTTACAGTGTTGGCGGTAATAGCGGACTTACTGACATCAAATTTACAAATCATACTGTTGATATTGATCAAAACACTATTTTATATATGTATTCCGACGGATTTCAAGATCAATTTGGCGGTGATAATAATCAAAAATATATGGTTACAAGATTTATGAATCTCATTACAGATATTCAAAAAAATCCATTTGAGGAGCACAAAAATTTACTTGAAGAAGAATATAACAGATGGAAAGGTTCAAATAAACAAATAGATGATATTTTGATAATAGGAATAAAATTTACTGTTTAATCTTCATACGAAATTAATTCAATATCAACGTTAATAAGTTTTGCAAATCGTGCACCCGATGATTTTATATCAATATCTTCAATATAATAATACCAATTAACTTTAATATTCTTTTCTTCGGATAATCCCTGCAAAATCATCAGTATTTTAGTTATTTGCTTTGCCGATGCAGTGTTAAAATAATCCAGATTAATATTTAGTGTCAGGTTGTCAATCGAAGAATTTCGAAATTCTTTCAGCCAATCAAAAACCGGAGTATAAAAAGCAACGGCATTTTCAGGTAACGAACGTCCCTCAATAACATATTCGTTATTATCAGTATCAAAAACAATCTTTGGAGTATCTTCCGTTGAATTTAATATTAGCTTGTCCATTAATTATTCTATAATTGTTTTTAGTGCAAAAAAACTATATTCACTATTATAAGGTATTATTTCAAAATCTAATTTTCTTTTAGTTTTAAGCCTTAATTCTATCAGACCCAAACCCGATTCTTTACTACTATCTACCTGAAAATCAAACAAGCTCTTTTCGTAATAACTATTAAGTTCTTCGTCTGTCATTGAATTAAGTAACGATAACTTTTTATTTAATTCATCTATTGTATCATTTTTTATATAATTTCCGGTATTTAAAATATATTGATTATTCTTTTGATTAATAAAAAATATACCCGGATTCTCTCCGTGTTTATTACCTTTTGATGCATGTTTTACAATATTCTGAAGCATCTCAACCATAATATTAAAAACTTTCTTTTTAAGATTAAGATTATGCTCTTGCATTTGATTCTCCATAATTGACAACAAATACAATAAGCTGTCTTGCGTAAAAATACCATTAAATATCAAAACAATTTCTTCATCATTTAATATTTTATGCAATTCTTTTACATTATCTAAAAAATTACTTTTTTGTTTAACTAAAACATCCGGTTTATTTTCACTGTCTTGAGAAATTTCGGTATTCAAATAAAAATAAGAATAATCATTATTTAAATCAACAAAATCAAAGATTAGTTTATTACCCGATTTTCTTGCCATTTCAATTAATCCAAGCCCTGCTCCTCCTTTATCCGAGATTATATTATCGTTTAAAATATTCTTATAATATTGTTTTAATTCTTCAGTATTTAAACTATTTATTTTATTTAACTGCTCAGTTAACGAAGATATATTTTTTTTAAGAATCGGATTGCCTGTTGTTATATAATATCTTGTATTAATATCTTGTAAAATAAAAATACCTGTTTCTTCTTTTGTCGTAATTTTATTGTCAATTTCCTGATGCCTTGTTATGTTTTGAAGTCCTTCAACCATTATGGTAAAAACTCTCTTTTTTATTTTAGATGTTTTACCTGTTTTTTCAAGATTTGACTCAGTTAATGATAATATACCATCAGTAATAGTTTGTGTAAAAACACCCCTATATACATAATTAAGGTTATCCTTTTGCATTCCCTCAAACAGTTTAAATGCAAAATTTTCGTGCGTGTTATTATTACTCATGGTGCTAATAATCTGATTTTTCTCTAAATATAAGACTTTCTTTAATTATTTCAAAAATAAAAAATCTGTAATAAAGTAAATAATATTTATAATTATTTTTAAATACGTGCTTAATTATAATCTATTGTATAAAAAACAATTATTTATCTTATTTTAACATTATATACTTAAAATTATTTATCATTATAAATTATATATCCCTTCAAATACTTTTTCAACATGTCCTTCCAACCAAATATCACTATAAATGTCTTTTCCTATATTATTAAAATACACGATTAAATCACCACCAAGAGTTTTTAACCTTATCGGAGACCTTATTCCGTCTGTTTTATTCAAAGATATTGCCGAAGCAACAGTTCCTGTTCCACAAGAATAGGTCTGAGCTTCAACTCCTCTCTCATAAGTGTAAATTTCTTTTATATTATCGTTATAAACAACAAAATTTACATTTGTTCCTTCATTTCGATAATAATCGGAATATCGTATCTTACGACCTTCCGAATAAACATCAATATCATTATTCTTTTTATAAATAACTAAATGCGGCGACCCTGTATTTAAATATAATCCCAAAGGATGTTTTTCAATATTATTGACATTCTTTAATTGCAACTTTATCTTATCATGACTATAATATATTGCATTATGAGCTCCATCGGGAGCTAAAAAAAACGTTTCACTCCGGATAATTCCTAAATCTTTGGCAAATGCAACAATACAGCGTCCTCCATTTCCACACATTGAACCTTTATTGCCATCGGAATTATAAAAATCCATCTCAAAATCGTAGCCGTCTTTTTTCCTGAGAAATATTAATCCGTCTGCTCCTACCCCAAATCTGCGATGACACAATAAACTAATATCTTCTTTTGTAAGTATAATTTCTTTCTCAAAAGAATTAATCAATATAAAATCATTTCCTGTGCCGTGATATTTAAAAAATTCTATTTTATTATCAGTCATTGAATTTATCTTATATCTTTATTAACAATTTAATACAAATAGTGTTAAAACTTTATTAAAGTAATACAAAAATAAAACAAATATTATAGAAAATCGTTTTATTTGAAAAGTAAAAAAATTTACTTTATAAACCTTTTATGATAATAAAATTGTTTATAGTAAAGTTTGTTCAAAAAATTTATTAATCAGTTAATAACTAAATAGTTTTTATAGATATGAAAAGAATTGCAGGATTGATTTTAGCATCATTCATTGGTGGAATAATTGCAATAAGCAGTTATGTTTTTTTTAATAAAAAAAACAACATAACCGAAAAAACGCAAGATACACCGGTTATTCAAAATGTTGTTTCTTCAGGATTAAACTCAATGCGTTATTCACAAAATCCGGATTTTGTTGACGCGGCAGAAAAAACAGTTCATGCAGTAGTTCATGTTAAAGTGCGAAGTCAAATAAGCTACGACAATGCTTTTTATAACTTTCTTTTCGGACGTCCGGATTATAACGAGAAGCAACCTCCGGTTGTATCATCAGGCAGTGGAGTAATTATTTCAAACGACGGATATATTGTTACAAACAACCACGTTGTAGAAGGTGCTGATATTCTTGAAGTTACCCTTAACGATAAACGAACTTTTACGGCAAAAGTTATTGGCTCCGATCCCACAACTGATATTGCATTGATAAAGATTGACGGTAAAGATTTCCCTTATATTCCATGGGGAAATTCCGATGATTTAAAAGTAGGAGAATGGGTTTTGGCAGTTGGCAATCCTTTTAACTTAGCATCAACAGTTACTGCAGGTATTGTTAGTGCAAAAGCCCGAAGTATAAATATTATAAACAAAAGAACAGCTATTGAAGCATTTATACAAACAGATGCAGCGGTAAACCCTGGAAACAGCGGTGGTGCACTAGTTAACACCAGTGGCGAATTAATAGGTATTAATACCGCAATAGCCAGTCCTACCGGAGCTTTTTCAGGATATTCATTTGCAGTTCCACAGAAAATTGCACAAAAAATTGTTAACGATTTGCTGGAATACGGTGCCGTTCAGCGAGCATTTATTGGTGTTAGCATTACTGATGTAACATCGGAAGTAGCAAAAAAATACGGTATAACCGGCAATAAAGGGGTTTTTGTAAATAACGTTACCGAAGGGGGTGCAGCACAAAAAGCAGGAATTAAAACCGGGGATATTATTTTAAAAGTCAAAGGAGTTGAAGTAAATAGCACACCTGAACTTCAAGAACAAATAGGACAATATCGCCCCGGTGATCAAATTACCATTACAATCTTAAGGGGTAACAAAGAAAAAAACTTACTTGTCACCCTCAGAAATATTAACGGAGAAGTTAAAATGGTAAAAGCTAATGAATTTATTGAAATATATGGTGCGAAAATTAAAAACTTATCATCTTCTAAGGCTGCCAAATTGCGAATTAAAGGAGGCGTAGAAGTTGTATCGCTAACTCAAGGTAAGTTTAAATCAGCCGGTATTAAAGAAGGATTTATTATTACCGGTGTCAATCAACAAAGAGTATATGATATTCAAGACATGAAAGCTCTTTTACAAAATGTTAAAAACGGCGGAATATATATTGAAGGTATTTATCCTAACGGAATAGAGGCTTATTACGCTTTTGGCATATAAACCTGTTTATGAACTTTTAATAATGATAAAAGTTACTGTTTACTTAATATTTAAGTGTTATTAATTGCATAAGATTTATCTGAAAATTGTTTTCCTCGGATATATAATGAAATTTTTATCAGAGAAACAGGCTTTTATTTAATAAAAAGTTCTAATTTTGTAACCCTTTAAAAAAAAAGACGTAAATATCACTGATAAAACGAAAACTTAAGATGATATAAAATAAATAATATAATCCCGGCTAAAATATTTTTTTGGTCGGGTTTTTGTATGAAGCTAAATAAATAATATATATTTCTAATATGAGACAATTAAAAATCACAAAATCAATCACTAACCGTGAGAGTGCTTCGTTAGACAAGTATTTGCAAGAAATTGGTAAAGAGGAGTTGATAACTGTTGATGAGGAAGTTGAGTTGGCTCAACGAATCAGAAAAGGAGATAGAATTGCACTTGAAAAACTCACAAAAGCAAATCTTAGGTTTGTGGTGTCTGTTGCCAAGCAATATCAAAATCAAGGATTGAGCTTACCCGACCTTATTAATGAGGGTAATTTGGGTTTGATAAAAGCAGCAGAAAAATTTGATGAAACACGTGGTTTTAAATTTATTTCGTATGCTGTATGGTGGATTAGACAATCGATACTACAGGCACTTGCAGAACAATCACGAATAGTGCGTTTACCATTAAATCAGGTAGGTTCGCTAAATAAAATAAATAAAGCATACAGCAAATTTGAACAAGAAAACGAAAGAACACCTTCGCCTGAAGAATTAGCTGGAGCTTTAGATTTACCAAAAGAAAAAGTTGTTGATACATTACGTGTTTCAGGTCGTCATATTTCAGTTGATGCACCTTTTGTTGAAGGTGAAGACAACAGTTTACTTGATGTTTTAGAAAATAAAGACAGTCCTAATGCCGACAATCAGCTCATTAACGAATCGTTGAGCAAAGACATTGAACGTGCCTTGGCTACTTTAACAGAAAGAGAACGCGATATTATCCGTCTTTTCTTTGGTATTCAATGCCAAGAGATGACACTTGAAGAGATTGGTGAAAAATTCGGATTAACCCGCGAACGCGTTCGACAAATAAAAGAAAAAGCAATACGCAGACTTCGTCATACATCTAGAAGTAAATTGATAAAAACATATTTAGGATAAAAAAAAGCCGCTTTTGTAAAGCGGCTTTTTTATAAAATATAATCTGTATTCTCAGCATAAAACTCTACAGGTTGTAAATCGGGTGAATTCACACCTTTATTTATTACCAAATGATGTCTTATTTCATAACAAAGATGACATTTACTTATGTAACCTTCTTTTCGAGGAGTAAAACCGTATTTTGAAACTGCCAATTTATACATACTATTTACACCACCATTCACAAGAATATGTAAAAAAGGATATTTTTTCGGGTCTAATTCTTTTCCCAAATCATCAATATCAAAAGTTACCCCGTTGGTGTGTGAAAAAATGAAATTTCCATAAAGGTCAACATGGAAATGATTTTCTGTAGGAAAATCATAAATACATCCGTAATTGGTTTGTAATAAATCCTGAACTGAATATTTATTAAAATAAGGATCATATATTTTAAAAGAACGTCCTGCAAAAGTAACATTATAACACTCTGCTAATTTATGCATATATTTCGGTCCAAACTTTTTTATATATTTATTAAGAGAATGTGTTTTATTGTTTTCAAACGAAGCAACATCAGGATAAACTTCGTTATCCCAAATAATAATATTAATACCAAGTTGTTCGGCTATTGCCGCAACATTTTGAACTTTCTTCAGCGGAATATTTTCGTTTTGAAAAGGTCCTACCTTTAATAACAATCTGGATAAACCGTTTTGTCGTAGTGTATTTAATAAATCAAGAGTGTCTTTTTTATTTTTATACCATGAACAATTGGTGACAATATGTTCTAAAAAAATAGGACTTTCATTTATTTGCTTAACTGCTCTAACAAGTTCATCGGGATATAAAAAAGGTTCTCCTCCTTCAACATGAACAGATTTACACCCTACCTGTGCTAATTTTAACAATATCTTATCCATCATTTCAACAGATATAAATCCATCTTTTCGATGCGGCGATGCATTATGCCGACAATGTGCACATTTAACAGAACACTTGTAATTGGTCATTATTCCACCCGAATTCAATTTTGACACTAAATACCCCATTGAATTATATTATAAAATCCCTTTTTTTTTAATCTTTTAATTTATTATTAATTTTATCAAAAACAGATAAAAATAGATTTATATCAGAAGTTTTAATGGTAGATAAACGCTCCATTATTCTTCCGTATAAGTTATCATTAATACCTGTTTTATTAAGAACTATCTCAGCTTTTTGTTTTAATAACGCATAACTACCTGATTTGTTAAAAGAATTTGCAGTTTTTAATTTATTTTGTGAAAAAACATATGAAATTATCATCACAGATTGTGCAAGATTTATAGATGGGTAAGGTTTTACCAAAGGAATTGTTACTGCTATATCGCATATATTCAGCTCTTCGTTTGTAAGTCCACTCTCCTCTCTTCCGAAAATAACGGCTACTTTATTAATTGAAGATCTTTTTTGTTTTATTATTTCAACAGCTTGTTCGGGGGTATAATAGTCAAATTTTACGCTTCGTCGTTTTGCTGTTGTTGCAACAACAAAATCAATATCGGCAACAGCTTCATTTAATGTTTTAAAAACCTGAGCATTATGCAAAATCTCAACAGAACCGTGTGCCAACCATTCAGCTTCTTTCTCAAGATGCTTATCGGTATTTACAAGTCTGAGCTTATTAAATCCCATTGTATTAATTGCTCTGGCTGCAGCTCCAATATTTTCGGGAACAGCCGGCTCTACAAGAATAAAAAGAGTTTCCATTCGATAAAAAGAATTTCATAATCAATAGATAAGAACAAGAATACAAAATTTTTCTTATAAAAAATAATTTAGGACGGAATCGTCATTATACGATATAATGGTTCTACCACTAATTTAGTGGACAATTAAAAGCTAAATATCCAAACCTTCCATGTTTTTAAAACCTGGAAGGTTTAATAATTATCTTTGTTATAGTATTTTAATATTTTTATTCATTTAAAGAATAAATCCTAAGTATTTTAAGTTATCCATTAAAATAACAGTAGAATTGATATAATTATAAAATAAAAAAAGCCGACATATAGCCGGCTTTTTATCAATAGTTATTTTCAAATATTACTTAACTTCTTCAAAATCAACATCTGTTACTTCCTCATCTTTAGAGTCAGAATTTGCTCCGGCATTAGCTTGTTGTCCGGTTGCATTTTCTTGTGCTCCGCCACTTTGTGCTTGCTGAGCATTATAGATGTCTTGCGAAGCTGTTTGGAATGCTGTATTCACCTCATTGGTAGCAGCATCTATAGCATCTAAATCCTGCTTTTTGTGAGCTTCTTTCAGTTTAGCCAAAGCATCTTCGATAGGTTTCTTTTTATCAGCAGGAATTTTATCACCAAACTCTTTTAAATTCTTTTCTGTTTGGAAGATAAGACTGTCTGCTGCATTTATTTTATCTATTTTTTCTTTAGCTTTTGCATCAGCTTCAGCATTAGCTTTTGCTTCGTCACGCATACGATTAATTTCTTCTTCGCTTAATCCTGATGAAGCTTCAATTCTAATTTTTTGCTCTTTTCCTGTTCCTTTATCTTTAGCCGAGACATTTAAAATACCGTTTGCATCAATATCAAAAGTTACTTCAATTTGAGGAACTCCGCGTGGTGCCGGTGGAATACCGTCTAAGTGAAAACGACCGATTGTTTTATTATCGTTAGCCATTGGTCTTTCACCTTGCAATACATGTATCTCTACCGAAGGCTGATTATCAACAGCAGTAGTAAAAGTTTCTGTTTTCTTGGTAGGAATGGTTGTATTAGCTTCGATTAATTTAGTCATAACACCACCCATAGTTTCAATACCAAGAGAAAGTGGAGTTACATCAAGTAACAATACATCTTTTACTTCACCGGTTAATACACCGCCTTGAATTGCAGCTCCAACAGCTACTACTTCGTCAGGATTTACACCTTTTGAAGGAGCTTTCCCAAAGAAATCTTCAACAACCTTTTGTATTGCGGGAATACGTGTTGAACCTCCCACAAGAATTACTTCATCAATATCAGATTGTGTCATTCCTGCATCTTTTAATGCAATTTTACAAGGTTCAAGAACTGCTTGAATTAATTTATCGGATAATTTCTCAAACTGAGCTTTTGTAAGAGTTTTTACCAAGTGCTTTGGAATACCGTCAACCGGCATAATATAAGGCAAATTAATTTCAGTTGATGAAGAACTTGAAAGTTCAATTTTTGCTTTTTCAGCAGCTTCTTTTAAACGCTGAAGAGCCATTGGATCTTTTTTCAAGTCAATACCTTCATCCTTTTTAAATTCTTCTGTAAGCCAATCTATTATTACTTGGTCGAAATCATCACCACCAAGGTGAGTATCACCGTTAGTTGATTTTACTTCGTAAACACCATCACCTAATTCAAGAATTGAGATATCAAAAGTTCCACCACCTAAATCAAATACAGCAACTTTCATATCTTTTCCGGCTTTGTCTAATCCATAAGCCAAAGAAGCTGCAGTAGGTTCGTTAATAATACGCTTAACTACTAAACCTGCAATTTCTCCTGCTTCTTTTGTAGCTTGACGTTGTGCATCGTTAAAATAAGCGGGAACAGTAATTACTGCTTCTGTAACTTCTTGTCCCAAATACTCTTCGGCTGTTTTCTTCATTTTTTGAAGAATTATTGCCGAAATTTCTTGAGGAGAATATTTTCTATCATCAATTTTTACTCTGGGAGTGTTGTTTTCTCCTTTAACAACTTCATAAGCTACTCTTCCAATCTCAGAAGACACATTGTCGTATTTTTCCCCCATAAATCGTTTTATAGAGTATATTGTCTTATGTGGATTGGTTATAGCCTGACGTTTTGCAGGATCGCCTACTTTTCTTTCTCCGTTATCTACAAATGCTACCATTGAAGGAGTTGTTCTTTTCCCCTCACTGTTTGGAATAACAACAGGTTCGTTACCTTCCATAACAGCTACACACGAGTTGGTAGTTCCTAAGTCTATTCCTATTATTTTACCCATTTTATATAAATTATTAAGTTTATTATTCATTTTTATTTCACGTCTTTCATTAAACAATGATTATGCCACAATAATTTTATAGATAAAAGAGGATAATTTGACATTTTATTTTTTAAATTACTGTAAAAGCGACAAATAAAATGACAAAAAGACAGATGTTTATAAAAAAATATCCGCAAACTGTCTTTTGTAAAAACAATCTGCGGATATTTTAAATGTTTTTTTACAATATTATTGGTCTAATGTCCAATTAACAAATCTCAAATGTTTTGTAAATCGTCCTATCGACAGGCTGTCAAGAGATGCGTTTGTAATGTGTTTTCCTTGTATTTTATAACTTTTTCTGCAATCGAATATACCTTTCCCGTTTTTTATATTGGTATATGCTGCAGGTATTTGCCCGTAACTTTCTACGGCATTCGATACACTTAAATAAGTTGAAAAACTTTGTCCGCCTACTTGATATATAAAATCAATACTACTGAATATTCTTTTTACATTATTTTGTTCATCAATAGCATTTGCAATTTTTTGATAAAAATCGGCACCACCAACAGGCTGCAACATTTCTGCTCCTTGTTTGCCGGGTAATGTTACTTCCGGAATTTTTTGTTCAGGATATTTAAAGTAAACTGTTTTTTTTATTGTATCGCTATTAATAATTTCAAGATAATTAAAACAAAGTTTTACTTGATAAATCTTGCCATATACGGCAGATTTCCATGATGTGGTAAATTGATGTCTTTCGTTTGACATATCAACTTTAAATCTTATATCGGCATTTGGGCTAATAACTTTAAGATTATAAATCATAAATGTTTCGGCTGTAACTTTTTTATTTGTTTCAGTATTAATTATTTCTATTACATATTTATATTTGTCGTATAAAGTTTCGGTTGTTTTATACAGATAATTTACATCATTACCAAAAACTCCTTCTTCTTTTTGAATTTCATTTGTTTTATATAAAGTAATAGGTTTTCTATCTGTTGCTTCCCAGTTTGAGTTAAAATAAGGGTCTAATTCTGTATTTTTTATTTTATATTCTAATAATTTTACATTAAGATTTTTATTGTATTGTATAGAATCAGAAACATCAGCCATTTCATACACATTACCTTCGCCGAGAAAGGCTTTATTTATTTTTATATATTGAGCTGTATCAGTATTATTTAAAAGACCATATACAATTGTAATATCTTTCCAATTATCATTAACAGAAAAATCATCGTCGCAAGATGCAAATATAAATGCATAAATAAATAGTAGTAATGTAGTTCGTTTCATGCTTAGTTTATTACGTCAAACAGTAAATATTTAATTAATATTTTTCAAAGATAAAAAAGAAATGTAAAATTACAACCGAACACCAATAACAACCATATCATCAATTTGCTCTTGCCCTTCTGTTTCAGCCATCCATTCTTCAATGGTTTTGTTTAATATTTCTTTTTGTTCGCTCATTGGTTTGTCTTGAATAGAAGCAATAAGAGCTTTCATAGTTTTTATTCTGAATTTTTGTCCTTTTGGTCCTCCAAATTGGTCGGGATAACCATCGGAGAAGATATAAAAAGTATCACCGGACTGATAATCAAATTCATTGAGAGTAAAACTTTCTTTTTCTTTAATATAAATACCAATTGGCATACGGTCTGCTTTTATTTCAATAAGTTCTTCGCCACGATATATTAATACGGGATTATAAGCTCCCGAGAAGTATAATTTCTTTTGAGTTTCATCAAAAACAACAAGAGCAATATCCATTCCATCTTTAGCTTCTCCCTCTTTTCCTTCTTGTTTTAATGTTTTTTTAACCCTATTACGAAGTTTATTTAAAATAAGATGAGGTTCTACAATATTCTCTTTTAATACTATTTCGTTTAAAAACGAAACTCCCAACATACTCATAAAAGCTCCGGGCACTCCGTGTCCTGTGCAATCAGCTGCAACCACAATAGTTTTACCTCCTATTTTATTCATCCAGAAATAATCGCCGCTTACAATATCTCTAGGGCGAAACAATATAAAATAATCGGGTAATATTTCTTGTGCTAAATCATGTGAAGGAAGAATTGCTCTCTGTATCCTACTGGCATACAATATACTATCTTCAATACTTTGTTTTTGTTCAGCTATTTGATCTCTTTGCTCACGTATTTCAGCCGTACGTTCTCTTACTATTCCTTCAAGATGTATTTTTTCTTGTTCTAACCTGCGAGTATATATTTTTACAATTAGAATAATAACAGCTATTGCGAGTATTACATACACTATATATGCAAAAGTAGTCCTATACCAAGGTGGTAATATTGAAAATTCATAATTACCTATCTCACTTTCTACACCATATATATTTTTTGCTTTAACTTTAAAAATATATTCACCTTCATTTAAGTTTGTAAATACAGCTTTAGGTTCTTTATTCCATTTAGACCATGAATTTTTAAAACCTACTAACTTATAAGAGTATTTTATTGCCTCTACTCCTTCAAAATAAGGTGCTGCAAAATGAAAAGTTATATCATTTTGAGCATATCTCAATATAGGTTTTTGTTTTTCGTTTTGAATATCTGAAGGTATTAATCCTCTATCTGTTTCTTTATAAAAAGTTCCGTTAAAATAAACAGTATCTATACCTTCAACTTTTCGAATTAAGCATTTATATGGTAAAGTTGTGTTTATTTTTTTACTGTTATCGTAATTATATAATACATCACCTATACCAAACCAAATTAAATTACTGTCAGGATAAAAGAAATTTATATCAACATTACCTAACCTTTTAAAATCATTTACTATCCTATATTTCCCTGTAGTTTTGTTAAACTCTAATTTATCTATTCCTTTTTGATTTATTGATGAATAATTTATATAAATATTATTTTTGTTATCAAACACTATACGGTCAATAGAGTGAGAACCATTTATAAACTTTTCAGGAAAAATAGTGTCTTTATAAAATTTTGATGTTTTACAATTAAAAGAATATATTCCTTTTGGTGTTGAACAAAAAAGTTTATTCTTATGTTTATATAAACGCAAAGAATACATCGCAGGCAATCCTGATAAAGTATCTATAAATGACATCTTATTAGTACTATTATCTATCTTAACAATTCCTTTTTGCTTGGTTGTAGCCCAAATATTATCTAAAGAGTCAATTATAATATTATTTACTCTATCACCTATAGTATAAATTTTATCCGTCATCTCCCACTTACCACTTTTATTATTTAAACAAAGAAGACGAGATTTTGTCCCTACCCATAAATTTTCTTCTTGTTTATTTGGCAAAAGTGCTGTTACATATAATGATGATGACTCTGTTTTTGAAACTTTTAAAAGATTATATTTTTTTTCTATGATAAATAAATCTTTACTTTTAGTATTATATTGATATATTCCATCATAAGTCCCAATAAGAATATTATCATTTAACTGAGACATTGTTGTAATTTCTACAATTTGTCCTTTTATTCCATTTATTTTTTTAAACTCCGGAATATCATTGTTTATTGTAAAATAAAAAAGTCCTATTTCAGTAGCAACATAAAGAATATTATCTTTTTTTATTACCCCAACAACAAACCCCTCAAGATTTGATTCTTTTGAAAAATAGCTAAACGGACTATTATATTCAAACCTTAAAATCCCCATACTCAATGCACTCCATGCTGAATTACCCAATATTGTTATTGACGCACAATTATGATCTTTTATACTTAACTGCTCATCATAAACCCTTTCTATCTCATTATTATTATTTAAAGAAATAATACCTGTTCCCAAAGTAGCGACCAATGTTGTACTCTCAAACTGAGTTGCAGCATACGAATTATAATTCTTTATAAAAGATAAATCATTATTATTTAACAACTGTACAGAAGTACCTGTTTTTGTATCGTAATTATAAAATCCATTACCCCATGTGATTATCTTCAATAAAGAAGAATCTACAGGTAAAACAGAGAATATATTTTTTGATTTATAAAATTCACCTCCTTTAGTTACTTTAACAGTATCTTTCACCCGTACAAAAAGACCTTCTATATAACTTGAACTATATAATTCATTATTTATATTAAATGTAAAAAGGGAATATTGAGGCATATTACTTACTAATACAGTATCTTCTTTTAGAATATATTTAAAAAGTAAACTATTATCTGTTTTAAAAAAAACAGAGTCTTTTATTATATTTATTTTAAAAATTTGAGAAAAAGGAAAGTTATTTATTTCAAATTTATTTAATAACGATTTAAAGATTAAATTTCCATTAAACGTAGGGGATAAATACCCGAAATCTTTTGTGCATCCAACAAAAATAACACCTGAATTATCAATTGCAAGAGCTCTAACCTCAGGTTTATTCTCTATTTTAATTTTACGCCATTCAACACCATCAAATTGCAAAATACCATCATTATTATTTGCAACATAAATAATTCCGTCTTTATCTTCAATTACATCCCAGTTTTGATCGTAAGCATTATAATCATCAGAATTGTAATATGTATAAAAAGGATACCCATTTTTATTATATTGAGCTTTTAATGTTATTTGTATAAAAATCAGGGGTATAATTAATAATAACTTATTCATAATTTTTAATATTCATATGAAAACAAAATTAACTTTATTATGTAAAAAAACAAAACACTCAGCAGAAAAAATCTGTGAGTGTTTTGCAACCATTAACCCATGAAAAACCTCTTACTCTGGTAAGATGAATACCTTACTTACAAATACCTTGCCATTAATATTAATTTTCACAAGATAATTACCTGAAATTACATTCAGTTCAATCTTATTTTCTTCAATAGGCAACAAATCAGAATGATACACCTCACCACCTTTTATATCAAAAATTGATATCTCAGGTTCTGCACCTTCAAATATATTATCCATTTCAACAAATACAGTTGATTTATCTGCATAAATATTAACATTTATTAAATCTAATTTGTCATAAATAGAACTTGAAGCATCTATTTCAACTGAATTACTTATTAAATTTTCAATACTAAACAACTCAACAGCATCAATTTCAATGGCAAAATCCGGTATATTTGAAGTAAATACGGCACCATTAAATGCTAATATTAGAATTGCAGCAGTATCATTTACATACTCAATACTGCTTACTGTTGTTCCTGCAGGTGCATTATGTAATATTATTGATGATGTTGATATTTGATTATCAATAAAGTAATCTTGTAACAGATACATTGTAATTTGATGTCCGTTTAAATTACCTTGATTTATGTCGGTAGTTTCTATTGCAAGTTGTTCATCAAATGCTTTAAATACAATATCAGTTGCAACTTCAATATTATTTCCATAATAAGAATCAAAACCAACTGTATTTATTATACAACTGATTTCATCTTCATCAACATCATAATCTTGTGTTCTGTTTCCTGCTAATTTAAATGTTAATTCTGTATCAGATAAAATATTAATATTTGAGATGCTTACTCCGGCAGGTAAGAATGATAGATTTATATCATCACTAGTTATGCCGGTATTAAATATTCCCTCTGATAATTTTACTGATATCAACTCTCCGTCTTCATTACCTTCTTCTATATTACCATCATACGATATTGATGAAACGACAGGCTCTATACTTGCATATATAGGCAGAATATTACTTGTTAAGTCATCTCCCGAAGTTAACAATGAACCGTCAATTGTTATACTGAAATCTGAATAATCAACATCAAAATCATCACCGATATATCCAAGTTTTATAGTAGCTGAGTCGTATGATACAACATTCAATTCTTCAACTGATAATCCTACAGGTGCATTGTTAAGTGTAAATCCCGAAATGCTTTTTGATACATTTGCAAAATTCTCACCCGCTAGTTTTAGTCCTACAACTTTTCCGTCAATATTATTTTCGTTTAATCCATTATCAGCAGATATTGTAAGTTTTGCATCATCTGCATTTGCTATAAATATAACACCACCTTTAACAGATATAGGCTGCCCTGAATAATCATCAAATTGAGAATCAGGAATAATTATCTCAAATTGTGTTAAATTTGTATCATAATCCATTGAAGCATTGCCTGCCAAAATAAAATTCAAAGTAGTATCTGCCACTCTTACACAATTATTTACAACAACTCCTATAGGCATATTATTAAATGTAAAATCAAGAATATTAATTGCATCAACAAATGTTCCTCCGTTAATTGTTAAAGTAATAATTTCTCCATTTTCGTTTCCTTCTATTATTTCACCATCATCATGCATTGTAAACATCTCATCATCGTCAACGGCATAAACAATTAATTCATTACTTATTGCCGAAACATCAGATGTTAATACGCTGTTGTTTACTTCAACTTTCAACATTTTATCTGTATCAAAGTCATGATAGTCAAAATCAAATGTAAGCTTAGCTGTTACTTCCGAAACATACTCTACACTTGATATTATAAGACCTTTAGGCTGATTTATTAAACTAAAATCAGCAGCTGTTAAATTTGAAGATTCAAATTTTGATTCTTCAAGTTCTATATTAATTACATTTCCGTTAAGATTATTTTCAGATAAATAACCTGTAATTGTAGCTACCGGTGCTTCATCTACTGCTGTGAATACAACTGCATTATCAGATATCAACACTGATTGAGAAAAGTCATCAACTTGATTGCTGCTTATTTGCAAATATACATTTCTATTTTCATCGTAATCTTGAGTAGCATTACCTTTTAATGTAATTTCAGCCGAAGTGTATGATGTGATTTCAACTGTATCAACACTTACTCCCGAAGGAAGATTTACTAATTCCCAATAGCTCAATATAAAATTATTCTCATTAAACGTTCCTCCTGATAATGATACATCTATTACCTTACTGTCTTCTGAGCCTTCGGTAATAGCAACCGGTGCTGATAATGTTATTTTTTCATCATCGTTGTTGGCATAAATTATCAAAGAATTACTTACAAGACTATCTGTGCCTGATAATTCATTTGAATTTATTTGAATTTTCAAGTTGTTAATATCTGTATCAAAATCTTGCCCTGTAAAGTTAAATGTAAGAGTTGCTTCTCCATCATTTACGTAAGTAACACTTGCTACAGATAATCCTTGAGGATAATTATACAACTTAACAGATGATACTTCAATAATATTATCAACAAAAGTTTTACCTGAAAGTTGTAATTTAACCGTTGAATTATCAAGTGTTGCTTCTGTTAATGAGCTTGACACCGATGCTATTAAACTTCCCGCATCTTCGTCAGCAGCAATAATAGTTAAAGTATTACTTGTTAAATTTATATTTGAATCTAACTCTACAGCATCAATAGTTATTGAAAAATCAAGAATATCCGTATCAAAATCTGTTCCATCAAAACTAAGAGTAATACTTGCTTCGGTGGCAGATTGATAATTAAACGAACCAACCGTTAATCCCATGGGTGCATTGTTTAATGTAATTGCCGATAATAGAACATTTTCATCAGCAAAGGCATCATACTCAATAGACAAAGTTAATTCTGCATTATTAAGATTAAGTTCATTTAAGCCCGGATGTGAAATGGTAAGAGCCGGTTTCTCATCTATAGCTTCTATGGTAATATTATTACTTGATAAATTTGCATTAGACTGCAACTCATTTGCCGGAATTTCAATATAAAAATCAGTAATATCCACATCAAAATCGGTGTTATCAAATGCCAATGTTATTTCAGCCTGTGTTTCGCTTATATAACTTACCGAGTTCACAGAAACACCGGCAGGAGCATTATGCAAAATAAATGATGATGTTGTAAGAACAGCATCGGCAAACTTATCACTGCTTATATTTAATAACAAAACAAATCCATCAAGATTATCTTCAGCTATACCTGAAGCATTTACTGATAATATTCTGTCGGATAATTCATTTTTGGCAATAAATGTAACTCCGGAATTAACAACAAACACATCGCTACTATAGTCATTAACATTTTCACCATTTATATTTAAAACAGCTTGAATATCTTCATCGTAATCTGAAGTGCGATTACCTATTAATTTTAATGTAACCTGAGTTGATGTATTTCGAGTTACTTCAAGATTAATTCCCGTAGGTAAGTTTGTTATTTCAAACCCGTTGGTTTTTAAATTAGATGCAAATGTTCCACCTGAAATAGTTACAATTATTTCTTCACCGTTTTCATGACTTTCGAGTATTTCTCCATCATCAGTCATAGCTATTATTTCGGGGTCGTTTAATGCTGTAATTTTAAATCCATAGCTGCTTGATATATTATTTTCTACATCGTTTACATCAGCAAAAGGAATATTAATATTGACATATCTATCAGCATCAAAATCTTGAACTCTATTTCCCGAAAGAGTAAATGTAACAGCAGTATCATTAACCATATTAAAATTAATGGTGCTTACACCTTCAGGTAAATCTGTAAATGTCCAATTTGAGAAATCAGGATTTTGAACAAAATTACCTCCTTCAATTGAAACGGTAATAGTATTACCATCTTCATGTCCTTCATTAATATCACTATCTGAACTCAATGAGATTATCTCTTCGTCGTTAACAGCAGTAATTACAACACTGTTCGATGTAATTGAAGATGATACCGATAATTCAGCTGCTTTTACTGTAAATGATATGTAATAATCATTATCAAAGTCTATCCCGTTAAAATTAAATTTAACATTAGCAACAGTATCGTTAACATAAGATACACTTTGAACAGAACATCCGACCGGAGCATTGTTCAAAATAAAGTTTGAAGCATCAAGATTAGCATCGGCAAAAGTGGCAAAATGCACTGTAAGTGATGCTTGTTCATTATTCAAATTATCTTCAGTTAATCCTTCATCGGATAGTGTAATGTTTTCGTTTTCAACTATTGCCGCGATTGTTAAAGAATCACTATTAAGATCATTTAGTCCTCTTAGTTCATCAGCCGAAATTGTTACATAAAAATCAGTAATATCATTATCAAAATCGGTATTATCAAAATTGAAAGTTATATCGGCTTTTGTTTCGTTTACATAAGTAACCGTTGCCAATTCTAACCCTGTCGGGGAATTATGGATAACAAAATTATTTACATCCAAATCAGCATCGGCAAACTTCTCATCGGTAAGATTAAGTGAGATTGTTGTTTGTGATAAATTATTTTCACTTAACGACTGAGATGATGATAAGTTTAATTTTTCATCGTAAGCAAAAAACTCAACATTTCCAATCAAATTAAAATTATCTCCTGAATAATCGTCAACATCCGAAGCCGGAACCTGCAAACTAAAATTATCAATATTAATATCATAATCGGATGTGGTGTTAGATATTAAAACAATATCAACACGATGTAAATTATTATATCTTATAGAATAGTCCACTCCTTCGGGAAGTCCCGACACAACCCAACTGTTTGTGTCAAGTTGAGTAACAAATGTTCCTCCCGATATATTAACTGATATTACCTCACCTGATTCTTCGTTTTCAAAAATACCATCAGCATCAGTAGCAACTGTTAATATTTCTTCGTCGTCATTTGTATAAATACCTATGTTTTCAGTATATAAATCTGATGAACTTGACAATTCATCTCCTTTAATCTTTATATTAAAAACATAATCATTATCAAAATCGTGATTATCAAATGATATAATAACAGACGCTGCCGTATCATTAATGTAATTTACCGACTGTATTGTTAACCCTTGAAGATTAACATTTTCAATAGTAAAATTATTTAAATCAAGACTATTATCGGTAAATATTTCGTTAATTAATGACAGAATTATTGTTTGTCCGTTCAAATCGGCTTCATCAATTGAAGATACAGAAGAAATAAGACTTTCTATTTTAGCTTTAAATTCTATTCCTGTATTTACAGAAACATTACCCGATGTTATATCATTGATATCATCGGAAGATACAGATACTTCAAAATTAGTAATATCATTATCAAAATCTTGAGTTCGATTACCTTTTAAAATGATGTTTGCAGTAACAGAATCGATTCGAATAACCGTATCTAAACTAACACCAACAGGCATATTTGATGTACTCCAATTTGCTTTATTAACAGATTCAATAAACGTTCCTCCCGATAAATTAACAGTAATAACTTTACCATTCTCTTCTCCTTCGTTTATTTCTTTTGAATCAAAATAAATAGACTCATCATCGTTGAAAGCAATAAATATAACACCTGATGATGCAGAAACATCACTCAACCCTGTAATAAGTTCGTTAGCTGATATTTCAACCGAAGTATTAACTATATCTTCATCATAATCTTGCGAACGATTACCTTGTAAAATAATATTTACGGTAGCAGAATCAATTCTGTTTAACTCTTTAACAGATATTCCTTCAGGTAAATTTGTTATTGTCCAATTAGATAAATTTAACGAAGAATTAAATTCATCTTCGTAAAGAGAAACCGTAATATATCCCAAATCTTCATTTCCCTCAGTTATTCCATTGTCGGATAACATTATATAAGGTAATTCAACAATTGCTTTTACCGAAAATGTTGACGTTGTTAAATCTGTTCCACTTTGTATTTCAACAGCTTTAACAGTAATCGACATATTATCGTAATCAACATCAAAATCTGTTCTATCGTATGACAGAATAATCTTTGCTTTATCTGAATCAATATATTCAATACTTCCAATAGTTAAGCCTTGCGGAGCATTGTTTAAAATAAAATTATCAACTTCAAGAGAATAATCAACAAATTCATCTCCTGTGAGAGTTAGATTAATAACACTTTCGCTAACATTATCTTCAGTTAAAGGAGCACCGGGTATGTCGAATGTAACTTGCTCAATTACAGCTACAAAAGTCACATTTCCTGATGCTGTCAGAGTTCCATCAATATCGGGATGATCATTTACCTGATTAGCATTAACAGTAACGCTAAAAGATGTCAAATCAGTATCGAAATCCGTATCGGAATTACCACTCAATACTAATGTAGCTTGAGTATCAGTATTTCTTATAACATTGCCCAATGTTACTCCCGACGGTTGATTTGAAATAGTCCAATCGGATGAATTTAAAACACTGTTAAATGTTCCGCCTGAAAGATTAACAATTATTTCTGAATTATTTTCATTTCTTTCGGTAATTGATGTTACTTCAAAAGTTAAAACTTCCTCATCGTTAACAGCTGTAATTGTAACTCCCGAATTTGCAGATAAATTAACATGCTGATTTACAAATTGAGAACCATTTATTGAAACTTTTACCGTATCAATATTGCTATCAAAATCGTATATTGAATTGCCTTTTAATTTGATAACGGCTTCAGTATTACTCTGTCGTGATACTGTATCCAATAACACGCCAAAAGGTAAATATGAAACAGACCATTCGGATATATCCAAAGTTGAGATAAATTCATCATTTTGAATAGTTACAAGTATTTCCGCTCCATCTTCACTGCCTTCAGTAATTACAAAACCGTTATTGTTGGCTATTATCATTGATACAGGCTCAATTACAGCTTCAAATATAACTCCTGAAGATATGCTGACAGGAGAACCTGAATAATCGTCAAATTCTTGAGCATCAACTGTAAATGACAAATCAATATCTGAATCGTAGTCTTGAGTTGCATTTCCCGAAAGGGTTATTATTACAGTATCGGCATTTATTCTGCTAACAGAACCGAATGTTACACCTGTAGGAGCATTTGTTATTATCCAATTTGATAATGTTAATGAATTGGTAAAAGTTCCTCCATCAAGTGAAACAGTAATAGTCTGCCCGTTTTCATTTCCCTCTTCTATAGTTTTTGTTTCAAGAGAAAGATTTTCAGGGTCGTCATTTGCTGTTATTGTAATAC
>Ga0256845_1001076_pt1 | contig 23137 bp, 23 predicted proteins | sample RiftiametaG_FD_189101 | JGI IMG/M metagenome (GOLD analysis project Ga0256845, IMG submission 189101) | Tube worm associated microbial communities from hydrothermal vent at the East Pacific Rise, Pacific Ocean - Riftia | ecosystem: Host-associated > Annelida > Integument > Unclassified ... | reverse complement strand
CATTATCCCATTATCTAAATCGGATATGATTTTTTCCTTTAAAGCAAAAGGTAATACTACTCTTTTTTTCTTCTTTTTATCCATTACAACTATAATTTAGTTGTATAGCTATTTCAGGACAAGACAGCTTTTTGCATGTATTGGTGGTTCTATTGGTGGTGGATTGGGTTGGGAACTGAGTATTTTGAGACCCAATTTAATTAACTACTTAATTCCAATAGCCACACATTGGCAAGCCACCGATTGGATTATAGCACACAATTTTGTGCAAGACAGTATTTTAAGTAACTCTATTAAACCATTAGAAGACGCTCGAAAAATGGCCATGTTATTTTATCGAACGCCTGAGTCATTAGCTCAAAAATTTAATCATGAGACAGATGAAACTACAGGATTGTATAAAACAGAAGCCTGGTTAAATTTTCACGGTAAAGCCTTAACCAAACGATTTAGACTACAGGCTTACCGTATGGTAAATCATTTATTGTCTACTCTTGATATTACTAATGGTACAACTGACTTTAAAGATGCTGTCAAAAATTTAAAATCAACAGTGATTCAAATAGGCATTGATTCGGACTTATTTTTTAAAGCGGACGATAATAAACAAACTAAGGTGCTACTAGATAAAGCAGGAATTACGAACGAATACCATGAACTAAAATCAATACATGGACATGATGCCTTTTTAATTGAGCACGATCAATTAATACAAATTTTAAAACCAATATTTAAATAAGGCACAAGAACGCTACACATTCGACAAGTTCAGTGATCACGCTACTAGACTGAAGAATTGGCGTAAGCCAAAACCTACCACAGCCTCTCCCTTTTAAAGGGAGAATGTGAGGGATTCAATCGTCACAAAAATAAAAAAACAAACAAATTAAACATAAAAACAATGAGTAAAATAATAAAATTCGGAGGTAAATCTCTATCAAACGGAACAGGACTTGACAACGTCTTGTCTATCATTCAAGCAAAATTAAAAAACAGAGAAAAAATTGTAGTGACCTTGTCTGCGAGAGGAAATGCGACAGATGAATTAGAACACATTTTAGAATTGGCTAAAAATGGTAAACCATATCAAGACAACTTAAAGCAATTCAAGGCCTATCAAATAGAACCCTTATTGACTACAAATTTTGATAAACTAAACATAGGCTTCAAGCAAGAGTTTGAATTATTAGATAACTTAATTGAAGGGGTACGCTTAGTAAAAGATTACAGTTTAAAAACAAAAGATTTAGTCCTAGCACAAGGCGAACTGCTTTCTGTAAAAACTGTGTCTAGTTTATTAAACCTAACTAATGCCTCAACCATTCCAGTGGACAGCAGAGATTTATTTGTAACAAATGATTATTTTGGAAATGCAAAAATAGACGAATCAAAGTCTTTAATTAAAACAAAAAATTACCTTAATGCTCTACCTATAAACACCGTTCCAATTGTTACTGGTTTTATAGCTGCAAACGAAAGAGGAGAAACGACCACTTTGGGACGAAATGGAACTAACTACTCAGCGTCTTTATTGGCTAATTTTTTATCTGTAAAAACAGTGGAAAGCTTTACACATGTAAATGGTATTTTTACTGCCAATCCAGAATTAGTTGACAATGCAAAAGTGATAGACCATTTAAGTTATTCTGACGCTAGCGAATTAGCCAGTTTTGGTGCCTCCATATTACATGGTAAAACCATTTCACCTTTATTAGACGAAAATATTGAATTACATATTAAAAACACATTCAATCCTGATGGAAAGGGAACTTTAGTCAGTAAGGATAAACAGAAAAAAGGTGTAAAATCAATCTCTGTTCAGAATACTATTGTAGTTATTAATTTAGAAGGAAAAGGCATATTGGGTAAATCGGGTATTGATGGTCGAATTTTTAGTACCCTCCAAAAAGAAAAGATTAGCATTGGCCTAATTTCTCAAGGCTCATCTGAAAGAGGAATTGGTTTCGTCATAAATGAAGAACATCAAGCTAAAGTATTGGAAGTTTTAAATGAAGAATTTAGAATTGACATTAAAGAAGGAGATGTCAATTTTATAAAACCTATTGAAGATGTAGCGGTTATTACTGTTGTTGGACAAGCATTAAATGGTTTTTTACCAGCTTATCAATCTTTAATTAAAAACAACATTAACATTCTTCTAATTAATAATACACTTTCTGGTAATAATATCAGTTTGGTAGTTGAGAACCGTGATGTTAAAAAGGCCGTGAATTTAATTCATTCACAAATTTTTGGTGTGGCCAAAAACATTAATATAGCTATTTTTGGTAAAGGAACTGTTGGTGGCTCTTTAATTGACCAAATTGTAAAAAGTCATGCACAGATTTTAAGTCGTAAAGAAACCAATTTAAACATTTTCGCCATTGTTGGTTCTCAAAAGGTACTCCTTAATAAAAACGGAGCCACCACAAATTGGAGAACTGAGTTTGAAGACAATCAAAGTACGACTAATGATGTACAAGCGATTATAGATTATGCACAAACGCATCACTTAGAAAACTTAATTGCCATTGACAATACGGCAAGTACCGAATTTACTAAAAATTACATTCCCTTAATTGAAAATGGCTTTGACATTGTGTCTTCTAATAAAATAGCGAACACAAATAGTTATGCCGACTATAAATTATTGAGATCAAAACTAAAAGACTACAAAAAACAGTATTTGTACGAAACAAATGTAGGCGCAGGTCTACCTTTAATTGACACCATTAAATTATTGCATGATTCTGGCGAAAACATTACCCGTATTAAAGGTGTATTTTCAGGTTCACTTAGTTTTTTATTTAATGAATATTCGGCAAAAGACGACAACTTTTCTGACATCTTAAAAAAAGCAATTCATAGTGGATTTACTGAACCAGATCCAAGAGAAGATTTGTGTGGTAATGATGTAGCCAGAAAATTATTGATTTTAGCCCGAGAACTAGATTTAAAAAATGAATTAGAAGACATTAGTATTGAAAATCTGATTCCAGAACATTTACAACCTGGAGATAAAGTAAATTTCTTAGTGCATTTAGAGGAGTTAAATCCAATTTTTGACGTGATAAAGGAAAGTCAAAAGCCAAATCATGTGTTACGTTATATAGGTGATTTACATGGTGACTTACAACAAGACAAAGGGATTCTAGATGTGAAATTAGTATCCGTTCCAAAAGACAGTTCACTTGGTTCATTAAAAGGGTCTGATTCCATTTTTGAAATTTATACCGAATCCTATGGCGATAAACCAATTGTGATTCAAGGTGCAGGTGCAGGTGCAGAAGTCACAGCCAGAGGTGTATTTGGAGATTTATTAAGAATAGCGGCTAACAAATAGGGACTGTAACAGCCCGTTTTCTTTTGACGTAAGAAGATTTCGAGTCCCACTGTGTGCCTCAATCTCCTTACTCACACATAAAGAAATTAACGCCCTGTCAGTTCGAGTGTTTCAACTTTTTCGTTGAAATGTATCGAGAACAGAAGAGGTATCTAATTATAAACAAATGAAATCAATAGCAAACACATTAGTCTTAATTCCTGAAGGAACGATTGAACTAAGGGATGATAGACTAAAAAAGAAATGGAGGGTAGAGATCGTTTCTTTTCAACTCTCAAAATATTTGGTAACGCAAGCCCAATATGTTGAATTAATGAAAACTAATCCTTCGACATTTAAAGGAAGTGAAAACCCTGTCGAAACCATTACCTGGCTAGATGCCATACAGTTTTGTAATACTTTGTCGATACAAGAGAACTTGACACCATACTACACAATTAACACAGTTACAAATGAAATCAAACAGAATATCGAGTCTAAAGGGTATCGCTTACCCACAGAAGCCGAATGGGAATATGCGAGTAAAGCTGGGCGTACAGAAGCTAGATATGGTGAACTAGATGCTATTGCTTGGTATAAAGGAAATTCAAATGCGCAAACACATGCTGTTGGTTTAAAACAACCTAACCCATGGGGATTATTTGACACACTAGGCAACGTATGGGAATGGTGTTCGGATATTTATGATGAAGAAATTTATGGTGAATATAGAGTATTTAGAGGCGGTGGTTGGTTTGATGAAGACCGTGGATGTTTAGCAACTAACCGCAGACGCAGTCACCCTACGTCTTTTAAAATAGATGATTTAGGGTTTAGAATAGCAAAGTCAGCATAACCTTCTCGATACAATCTCATTAAGCTAGCGTTTTCTGAGACCACTCTAGCTCACATAACGATAAACAAACCCTGTCAGTTCGAGTGTTTCAACCTTTCCGTTGAAATGTATCGAGAACAGAAGGGACATGAAAACAAGGAGATTTCGAGTCCCAATGCATGCCTCAACCTCCTTCTGTTCTCGATACTATTCTAAAAAGCTACCGCTTTTTAAAATCACTCGAACTGACAGAATAAAATATAAAAAAATGAAAATTGATTTAAAATATTACAAAACAGATTTAGTCTTTCAAGCGAAAGGCTCAGCTGGCACACCTATTTTATTAGGCCAAGCCGCAGAAGATTCTCTATTGAACACCACTAGACCAATGGAATTATTATTAATGAGTTTAGCCTCATGTAGCAGTGTGGATATTGTAAAAATATTAAAAACACAAAAGCAACACATTGATGAGTATCGTGTAGAAGTTCAAGCCAATCGACAAGAAGGTAGAGTACCTGCCTTATTTGATAACATCAATTTAAAATATGTGTTTGAAGGCGATATTTCTCCTTTGAAAATTGAACGGGCGGTTAACTTATCACTCGAAAAGTATTGCTCGGTGTATAAAATACTTGAACCTACAGCAAAAATTAATTACGAATTATTATTAAACGGAAAACTATTATGAAAACATCCCAACACTTTGAAACCCTAGCCATTAGAACACAAACGGAACGCAGTCAATTTGGTGAGCATTCTACGCCATTATATTTAACGTCTAGTTTTGTGTTTGATGATGCAGAAGACATGCGCGCTTCTTTTGCAGAAGAGAAAGAAAAAAACTTATACAGTCGGTTTTCAAATCCCAACACAACTGAGTTTGTAGATAAAATCACACAAATGGAAGGTGCTGAAGCAGGTTATGCTTTTGCCACTGGAATGGCTGCTGTATTTTCTACATTTGGTGCGTTGTTAAATGCAGGTGATCACATTGTGTCGGCGCGTTCTGTATTTGGTTCTACACATACCTTATTTACTAAATATTTTCCAAAGTGGAATATTACCACCTCTTATTTTGATGTAACGAATCTCAACCAAATTGAAAACTTAATTACACCACAAACTAAAATACTCTATGCAGAATCGCCCACCAACCCAGCGGTAGACATTTTAGATTTAGCCCTATTAGGGCAAATAGCCAAGAAACATAATTTACTATTGGTAATTGACAATTGTTTTGCCACACCTTACTTACAAAACCCCATTAAATTTGGAGCTGATTTAGTCATTCATTCCGCTACCAAATTAATTGATGGCCAAGGTAGAGTGTTAGGTGGTGTAGTAGTTGGAAAAGCAGATTTAGTCAAAGAAATTTATTTATTTTCAAGGAACACTGGCCCCGCTTTATCTCCTTTTAATGCCTGGGTATTGTCTAAAAGTTTAGAGACTTTGGCTATTCGTTTAGACAGACATTGTGAAAATGCTTTAAAAGTAGCTACGTTTTTAGAATCTCATTCTGCGATTAATTTCGTTAAATATCCTTTTCTAAAATCTCATCCCCAATATGAAATAGCCAAAAAACAAATGAAAGCAGGGGGTAACGTTATTGCCTTTGAAGTAAAAGGAGGAATTGAAAAAGGTCGTGAGTTTCTAAATGCACTACAACTCTGTTCATTAACAGCTAACCTTGGCGACACCAGAACTATTGCCACTCACCCAGCCTCTACTACACACAGTAAATTATCGGTAAACGACCGACTTGAAGTTGGTATTACTGATGGCTTAGTTCGCATTTCTGTTGGATTAGAAAATGTGGAAGATATTATTAAAGATGTTAGACAGGCACTTAATTAATACAACACCGGATTTCGAGTCCTACTAAGTGACTTATTTCGACACGCTCAACACACCGCAATCACCTTTATTTTTCTGATGCTACTCGAACTGACATAACCATAAACAATGCCCTGTCAGTTCGAGTGATTTAAAGGGTGAAAACGCAGTTTTAATACTTGAAATAGTATCGAGAACAGAAGGGACATGAAATGACAATCTATCCCACATGAAACGGTTCTCGATACAACCTCAGCTAGCTAGCGCTTTCTGATGCCACTCGAACTGACATAAACATCAAAACTAAACTCATCATCAAGAAATAAACACCCTGTCAGTTCGAGTGTTTCAACTTTTTTGTTGAAATGTATCGAGAACAGAAGGGAAATGAAAAATCCCCATTCACATTAGGTGAATGGGGACTATTAAATTGTATGCAGTATACCTATTTATTTAATTTTCTGTAGTAGAAATACGATACTGCTAATAATACAAGTGGAATAGCTGGTCCAAATGCACCACCATCACCTGCTATGGTGTGGGCTATAATTGCAAATACTAAATCTAAGCCAAATCCTAAATAGGCTAACGTTTTTATCATTTTATTCTTAATTAACCAAATGGCTAATACACCTAAAATTTTCACTACTGCTAAAGGGTAAATAATTTCGGTTGGCACACCAAGGCTCGTAAACATGTCACTTACCATTTGGTGGTCTGCAAAATAAGTAATAGCACCTCCTAAAAGCATAACACTAAACAACCCTGTAATAATTCTGTAAATAATTAAATCTCTTTTTTCCATTTTTATATTGTATTTTTTGGACAAATCTAGTTCAAAAGCTTTATATTTGAAAGTCAATATACAAAAGATAGTGGTATACTAAAGGATAGTTATATGGAAAACAAGGAAAGTAAAGATTTTAAAGTTCCCTTAAAAGAACATTTTGGTAGTTTTATGGTGCCCATGAAAGATGCATTAGACGTTTTTAGTGGAAAATGGAAGATTCCAATTATCGCTGCGCTTAATTTTTATGAAACATGTGGCTTTAAAGATTTAGAAAAAATAGTAGAAGGGATCACACCAAAAATGTTATCCAAAGAATTAAAGTTTTTAGAAGACAATTTAATTCTAACCCGCCAAGTATTAGCCACCCGCCCAGTTACGGTAAAATATTCTATAACCGATTATGGCCGAACCTGTAGTACAGTTATGTCGGTTCTTCACGCCTGGGGCGCTAAGCATAGAAAGGAAGTTTTTAATATAGAGGAAGAAGCTATGAAGACGTGTGTTGAATAAATGCTTTTATCATTTACTCAACATCTTATTTATTCTATATCTTTAATCTAATATTCTTATAAATTCACCTACAATTTTCATTCCTTCCGCATCTTCTTTCCTGATGATTATATCTTTATAAGAATCGTCCGTTGAATTTGGTTTTAAAATAAGTTGTTTTTGATCTAAGCATCTTTGTTTTCTAGACGCTATTTTCTTCATCATTAAAACCCTAGTTTTTCTATATAACTCAAACCTGCAGTACTGACAGATTTATTAATTATCCAAATCCACTTTTGTTTTCTTTTTTATTCTACGCTTTATTAACACTAATAAAAAAGTAAAAACCAATGCAATTAAAGCACCCCAAAAAATTAAAAATTTATCCCAAGTGATATCCCAGAGTTCATTAAACTTCTTTGAAATTTCTTTTGTTGTATTAACAGTTACGTTTACAGTTAATATTTTTGATATTTTTGAAGCAATGGCTTCATTACAATTCCTATTTTCATATATTTCAACAAAGGCACTTACTTTATGAGTACCTGTAGTCATTGGCTTCAACAAAAAAACAACATCTGAACCACTTGAATCAATTTTGAAACACTCCTGTGCATTAATTCTTTCTATTTCAAAATCCGGAGCAATAGGTGTAACTATTGCATATTTCCCTTGATTTGAATGAATAATTTTTTCATCTGCAACTCTTCCCTTAGGAATGTCAAATATTACATTCTTATAACCGATACTTACTTGTAACCTTCCTGTTTCATTTTTATTAATAAGACTATCAACTGATAAGTTAACTTTGTAATATTCCTGCTTATTATAAGCTGAATCTATTTCGAGTTCTTTTGTAGACTGTACATTCTCGCCTCCACAAGCTATTAAGAAAGTTGAAATTAAGATAATAGATATTTTGTCAATACATAGATATTTTACCATTTGAATGTGTATTTATTCCTTCTACCAAATGAGTATATACTACTTTGAATAAACAATTCATGTCATAATTCAAAGCCTTACCCCAAACATACAAAACCACATAACAACAACAAACAGATAGATATACTAATTTAACTAAAAGCAAAAAAAAGGGGTAAACACCCCTTAACAAAGGGTCAAACGACCCTCAACACTATTAAAGATAAATTATATTATTTAACTACTTTTTCCCCCACCATTTCTTGGCCTCCTTGAAAAAGTGTTAAGCTTTTCACTTCTCCGTTTTCATTTACATTAAACGTAATTTGAGCCTCTATTACTTTCAAATAAAATTCAGTATCAGAACTTGGGAAAACATCAAACATGCCTTGTCCAGTGGCTTGGGCTTTTAGTTGGTTGCCATCTTTAGAAATAGTCAAAATAAACCCAGGAGCTAACCCATAATCACCAATATAGGTTTCTAAAATAGCATCTGCTACAGTAATTTCTGTTTCCAAATCACTGGTGTCGTCTCCTAATTTTTTCAATAGTTTAATTGCCGCTGTATTCGCAGGATTCATTTTTACCGCAATTCTATAATTTTTTATAGCGCCTTTTGTATCTTTTAAGTTCATCAATGCTTCTGCATAACTGTCATACGCATTGGCTGATTTTGGAAATTCATCAATATTTATTTTAAACACCTCAGCTGCCTCTTTAACTAATCCGTCACCCATTAATTGATAGCCTATTTGATTCATTCCGTTTTCACTAAAATGAAAAGACTCAGAAGTTTTATGTGCTTTAAAATGTTTAACCGCAGCATCTATTCCGTCTGCCTTAATTACCCTTAATACATCATACGCTAAAGACTGTTTTGGTAAATCATAAGTTGTTCCATTCATAATTCCTCTAATGGCGCGTGTCATTTCATTCAATGGTGCCCCACCAGTATTGTTCAATAACACAACTAATGATTTATCAGATGTTGAACGCGAAATAATTGTGTTAAATCCATTAATTCCACCACCATGAGACATCACCGCTATACTATCGTCTGTATTTCCAATTGGCTCATATCCGATCCCCCAACCATATGCATACTGAGCCTCACCCCACGCTGGAATGTAAGGTGTAAAATAGAGTGTCATCAACTTCTCTGACAACAGTTTATTCGTATATAAGGCTTGATCCCAAATGTATAAATCCTCTACAGTAGAATATAATGAACCTGCCGCATAAGGAATAGACATATCTAAAAAGTTAGAATTCACAAAACCACTTCCATTTTTTCCATAGCCTGTTGCTCTTTCTTTTAAAATGTCCTCATGATTGTCATATCCTGAATTAGCCATTCCTAAGGGTTTAAAAATGTTGTCGTGTAACATTTGTTCGTAGGATTTTCCAGTTAGTTTTTCAATTATAGCACCCAATAAAAAGTAGCCTGAATTACTATAACTAAAATGGTCTCCAGGTGTGAAATCTAATGTCATGTCTTGAAATTTCTCTAAAAACTCACTTGGTGTATAGGGGTTACGGCTTTCATTTTCAAAAAAACCAGGAAATGAAGTATAGTTTGGTATTCCTGACGTATGCGTTAATAAATGATGTGTTGTTATTATATCTCCATTGCCTTTAGGGTAGTCTGGTAAATATGTGGTAATTGGTTTTTGCAAATCTAGTTTACCCTCTGCTACTAATTGTAAAATTAACATAGCCGTAAATTGTTTTGTCACCGACCCCAACCTGTGTTTGGTGGTTGACGTATTTGGAATATCCCATTCCATATTCGCCATTCCAAATCCTTTTTTATAAATCACTTTACCTTCGTCAGCCACCAATACAGAACCATTAAACTGACCATATTCAAGGTATTTACCAAGTAATTCATCCAATTGTTCAGTTTTTGTTTGTCCAAAACTAATGTTACTAGACAGTAGTAACGTAATAATTCCAATGCTAATTATTTTAAAAAAAGTCATATATTTTAGTGTGTTAGTTTTCATATTTATTCTTTCCAAATTTTAAGTTGTTTTCCTTTGTTTCTAATTAAAAACGCTAAAATCAATTTCAAATCTTCCTCTGTAACTTTAGCGAATTCAATTTTCTTAATTCCTTTAAGTTGTTTTATTGCTTCCATAGTATCTTCATTATCTAAAACAATTGATACATTTTCATCACTATAATTAAATCCTATGCACTCATTCCACTCCTTTAGTAATTGGATATATTTTGATTTACCTAATATCCAATTATCATATAATTGAATCGTTATGAAATCAAATTCTTCCGGTCGTATCAAAACTCGTTCATTTAAATCAAGTGATTCAATAATCACATAATCATCAAATGTACCATACTGCGGTTTTATATTACACCAACTTGTCCTTATTTCATTCATAAAGTTATACCAAATATACCAATTTAAAAATAGATGCTCATTTGTTCGCTATATCTAATCCGATTTCTAAACAATTTCAGCTTCTAAATAAATCGTCAAAATTTAATACTCCAAATACATCACATGGTTAGGATTGCTATGTGTTTCTGATAGTTGATAATCATGTTCACCTACAACCTTAAATCCATTTTTTTTGTAAAACCGAATTGCTTTTTCGTTTTCTACCCATACGTGCAACCAAATACCTTTTTCATTTTTAGCCTTTGATACCTCAATATTAAAATTGAAAAGCGTAGCGCCTAATTTTTTGCCATAACATTCTTTTAAAAGGTATAATCTAGCCAATTTAGTAATGTTTTGTTCACTAACATTTTCGTTGGGAGAGTTGAATTCAATTTTTGAAAACCCTACAAATTTGGTATTTAATTTTACTAAATGATAAATCACATTGGAGTCATCAAATTCTTTAGCCACCGCAGTTGTTGTATAGTATTTCAAAATAAATGCATCAATATCTGCTTCTGAAGCACTATGACCATGAGATTCAATAAAGGTTTGTTTTCCTAATTTGGCAATCAATTCCGAATCATTAACACCTGCTTTTACGAGTTCAATCATTTAATTTATATTTAAAAATTTGATCCATTTTGATCTTTCAAATATACTAACTTTTAAATACTATTTTTTGTTTATAAATTAAGATTATTTGATTCTAAAAAATAAGCTGGACAATAATTTAGACAACAACAAAACATAGCATTTTCATACGCTTGAAAATAATGTATTCTTTCTAAAGATTTATTTAATTTGAATTATGCTAAAGTTTAAACTAAAAGTCTATCACTTAACTATGTCCATTCATTAATACCCTGAAACATTTATACTCGTGAGTACTTACTACAGGATATTCTTCATAAGCAGTAAACATAAAGCTTCCAAATTCATCAACTAAGCCAGGATACTTAGCTTTGAAATACTCAAATAAAACTTCAACCTCATGTCTAGTTGCTTCTTTACCAAGTTTAACTTTAGATACATATATGATATTTGGAGTCAAATCATTTTCGGTTTCAATAAAATCTACATTTACAATTTCAAAGATTGAATTATCTATGTTCCACTGCTTAATCTCTGCATACAATTCCTTATTCTTTTCAAGTTTTTTTAAAGAATTTATGATATTCAATGAAAGACTTGTTTGAGTTCCTCTTCCTAAATAAGAAAGGCGATACGCCATACTCGCGGCTATAAATTGGGGGAATTTAGATTCTTTTCCTGCCCATTCATTTGTCATGCCATAATAGTAATCAGCACCTTTACCGTTTACCGAATTTGTATTGAGCTCAATACTTGTTAATTTATACTTACCATTTTCAAATCCAAGCTTTATAGTAATCGACTTAGATAATGGTTTATCTTCTATCTGATAAATTAAAATCACTTGATTTTTAATGCCTGCTAAAGTATAAAACTGTAAATTGGTTAGACTTTCATTATCAAACGACCCCTTTTTTGATAGTTGACTTGAAGTAGGTGCAGATGAATACACAATTTTTTTTCCTTCAATAAATTTAATTTTATCAATATCTTGAATCAAATCTGCTAAATTTCCACCCACAGGTTTAAACAAAACTAAAGGTGTAACCGCTTTAAACCTTGAATGACATAAGTTCCAAAACTCGTTCACCTCATTGTCAACAAGTTTAGTCAAGTATTCTTGAGAAGATGTTTTGATTAAGTCTTGTTCAGCTTTGTCTAGTTCACCCCAATCATATGTAGTTCCAGCCAAATTATTATTTTCAGAATACCCAATTAACGGTAGACTAATAATTAGCATCACTATTAATGTCTTAATCATTGTTCATTTTTTAAATGTGGATTACAAACTTTATTAATAACAAGTGTATTGTTTATTCCCCCATGCCAACAGTATCTTATAAACTTAAAAAAACTAGACACTTACATTTTTATAAAAAAAAAACCATAGAGTTACATCAAACTTACAATTTTATTTACTGTTAAAAAACCAAAAACAACTTAAAGGGTTTAAAAAGCAAAAAAAAGGGTCGAAAGACCCTAGTATTTACACCACCATCTACAACTCACTTAAAATCAAAAGAATAACACACAACATTCGAATAAAACAAACGCTAGTGTCGTAGAAAAAAATCGATTTTCAAATACGTTATAGCCACATTAGCAACTTATATAAGCTAGTTGAAGTTTCAATTTAATTATCTATCCAACTCTTAAATCCACTTGACTTTTCTCGGCTAATAAATGTATCCAAATCTAAATTAGGTGTTAATGTGATTTTTAACTTCCCATTATACCACAAAGCTATTTTAGCAATTGAACCTAAGGATGAAAACACTTGTCTATTTAGTCTATAATAGGTTTTGGGATCAATTAACTCTTCCAATTTTTCTAAACTATAATTAATAGGAAACTTTTTTCCATCCGCTAGTACCAAATACGTTGAATGGTCTCTGTAAAAGTAAGCCACTTCAGAAATAGTAACCACTATCAGTTCATCTGCTGAGTTAATTAAAAAACGCTCTTTATATATCTTCTTTTCTTCTAAACTCTTTAGGTCAGCTAACAAATTCTTATAATGAATCGGACTAACTGTTTTACTATCATGGTATTTCAAAATGCTTTTCTCCACTTTTTCAGCTACCAAGGGTTTTAGTAGATAATCAATACTATTCACTTCAAAAGCTCTAATGGCAAATTCGTTAAAAGCAGTGGTAAAAATTACCGGCGTTTTAATATCAATGCTTTCAAATAATGTAAAACTTAAATCATCACTTAGTTGAATGTCTAAAAATATTAAATCGGGTTCTGCATGTGTTTCAAACCATATTATAGACTGTTCCACACTTTGTAACCAATCCACCACCAAAATAGACTCATCCAAATTATTTAAAATGTGAGTTAGATTATCATAAGCACTTTGTTCGTCTTCTATAATTAAAATTCTAATCATACTTTTTTTAATAGTGGTAACTTAACGGTAAACACATTCTCAGTTCTAGAGAACTCAACTTTTTTATTAGTTAAAAACTTATATTGTTCTTCCAACATAATCAGACCTTTACCTGTTGAATCTACATTCTGCTTTAAATTAATTTCATTTGAAACAATTAATACATCATTCACCTGAGTAATTGAAAAATGCATAGGATATTGATTATCAATCCTATTGTGTTTCACAATATTGTCTAATAATAAATGAAGCGAAATTGGTGGCAACGAATATTTATAATCGGTGACATTAAGTGTACATTGGTAGTTATCACCAAACCGTTTCTTCAATAAAAAATTATAGTTTTTAGCAAAATCAATTTCCTCTTTCAAAGACACCACTTCAAGGTCATTTATCTTTAAAATGTAGCGGTACATATCAGACATTTCTTGCAAAAATAGATCTGCATTTTTTGAATCCGTTTTAATTAAGCTAGACAATGTATTCAGATTGTTAAACAAAAAATGAGGGTTCAATTGACTTTTTAAGGCCTTATTTTGTAATTCTAGCTCATTACTTCTTAACTGTTCATTTTCTATGGATTCGGTTTGCCATTGTTTATAATACGTAATACTATATAAAATACTCATAATGATGAGCCCTTTTAAAAATCCTTCTAAAATATTTAACATTAAAATAGTCCATTGAAAAACCGGATACTCTGGTGCGAAAATTGGAATCAATACAACTCTTAACGCATAATAAATACCATTATTTAATAAAATAATAGCTACGATTCCAACTAAAAACGCGACTACATTTAAAGGCTTATTTTGCTTAAGACGCAACTGTAATCGGTAATTTGCAAAGTACCATAAAATGAGTATCCTAAATCCAACTAAACCAACAATAATCCAATTAAACCCGTCTGCATGGTCAGTAGTACTGCTCATAATATACAATACCGAATAGTAAAGTAAACCAAAAAGAGGAATAACAACTATGGGTAAAAACTTTAGTAAATGACTATAACGACCGAACATAGATTTTAAAATTACACTAATTTTCTGTTTAATACCATTTAAATTTCCAAATGTGCTTTTAAAAATTGAATTTATTTTTTTCTAGTACGAATTTCAAAAGCTTTACATAGATTATGAAATAATAAAACGATTTATAGAGTTCATTTTCTGGTTCTAATGGCAAACCTATTTAATTCGTTTGTTTTCTTCATTCCCTACCCCAATTGCTTTGTAATTTTCATGCTTCAAGCGTCCAAATTTATAGTTAATTGAGAAACGAATAAAGCGTGTCGCACTTGTACGGTAATAGTCTACCTCATAATCATCATAATAAAAGGTACCTGCTTCTCTTTCTGAAAAGAATAAATCATTAGCCAATACGCTACACTTTAGTTTATGATTAAAAAATGATTTAGACACACCAGCTGACACACTATAAGTTGACTTATCTTGAAAAATGCCATCATATCGACCAGAACTGTAATTACCTATTAATTCAATATTGACTAATTTACCCACTTTAACTTGACCGTATACATATACATAATGAGAAGGTGATAGTCCTATTTTAGAAAAATCAGCTTGCTCACCCAGTACTTTATCCCAGCCAATTAAATAATAAATATAACTGTTAATAAATTTATTTCTTAACGGAAGTGTGATGGTCGTATACAATCTGTCTGCATTTACATTCTCTCTAAATAAGGTGATACTATTTTCGCCAACTAACCCTTGTCTCACCACATTTTTAAACGCATTAAATGAATGATAATACGTGGCATCAAGTTTCATTGGTCCAATAGTTAAAGCGGCAGAAATTGAATGATCTCTTTGCGGTAATAATAATGGATTGCCTTGTTTTGAGGTCAATGAATCGATATAAATCACTTTTGAATCAAGGTCATTATAACTTGGGCGACCAACTGACGTATTATAACTTAAACTTACCGCCATACCTCTTTTCTTATTCAGTAATTTTCGAATTGAAAATGTAGGTAATAACCAATTGTAGGCTCTCGTCAAATTCAACTGATTTTCTTGTGTTGTTTCTCCTATCGCAGTCGTATGTTCAAATCTTACCCCACCAGAAATATCAATAGTTTTAAATACTGTTTTGAATGTTGCAAATGAAGCTAAAATAGTTTCACTGAATAATGTATTAGATGTAAATGAAGGATTATCAATCAATGTATTATCTATTAAATTCCCCATTCTTAAGTTTCCTAACGTTTTTGCATTAGAAAACTTTGCACCAATACCTATACTAGATGCTTTATTGAAGTAGTTATCATAATCAACTTGCGCCGACATAATAGTAATGTGATTTGAAGATTCCATTTTTCGTTGCTGATTTGGAAATGAGACCAAATTAACTATGATGTCTTCCGACACTAATTCATTCATATTAAATTGATAGTCGGTATACTGACTCCCAACAAACAGATTACTTCCCAAAGTATCTAGCTTCTTAGCGTAGTTTGCTATAAAGTTATGATTACGTTGTTTAATTCCCCCCTTAATTAACGCATCATAATTAGAAGTCTGAGAGGATGAGAATGTATTATTAGACCACACATCAACATCAATAGTTGAGAGCTGAGTAGTATACTCTATAGCTGTAGTTGTTACCGAATCTATCTCATAACTAACACCTGCATTAATATTATGCATTGCAACTTCAGCTTGTTCTTTAATCATTAATTCAGTGTTATAAAGGTCTGCTTTTCTGGTATTGTTAGTAATATTATGAAGAGAATTCCCTGCTGTTAAACCATAACTAAGTTTAACTGAAAATTTCTTTTTTCGGTAATTTAACCCCACTGCAGAATTGGACATAAACACAGGAAATGACATAGAACTACGTATATTTACATTGGTACCTTCATAATGATATTGACGTGTAATTACTTTGATTATAGCGGACACATCTCCATCATAACGTGCTGATGGATCTTGAATAATTTCAAATTTCACAATCTGATTTACAGGAATATTATCCAATTGTTGTTCTGTAATCCGTTGACCATCTAAATAAATGGCCGCTTTTCCTCTGCCTAAAAGTGATACCTGTCCATCCTTAACCATAACACCTGGCATTTTTTTTAATATTTCTAAAGGTGAAACACTAGCCGACAATATGGTTTCTTCCACATTAACAATTGTTGTCGTACCTTCATATTCAAAAAGAGGAACATAATTAGTCACCTCTACTTCATCTAATACGTTATTTGGTTTTAATACAATTTCACCAATTAGAATAGAGTCAGCATTTAAAAAATTGTCGATATTAATATAGGTGTCAAAATTTTCGAGTGACGCTATTTTAATAATTACCTGAGGTAATGTCATCAAAGGCAAATTAAATTGGCCTTCTCGTATGAATGAACCAGTAATAAATGTACTGTCTATCACATTATAAATTATAATATTACCTTGTACTAAAGGTGACCGATCTTGATTAAATACTGTCCCTATTATTTTATAGTTTTGCTGAGAATATCCTACACTCTTTATTCCTAAAGTACATAAAAGTAAGAAACTGATTTTTGCGATTTGATTTAACGTCATAATGAATTGAATTTAATGTAATACTCATTATAAAAGTAGAGAAGAACTTCAATTCAGAATGATAAATAGTTATGAACTGGATAAAATGACAGGTCAAGCAGTAAATTAACATTGTGAAATTTTGACTAACTACTAAAAAACAAAAAATAGTATCCTATTGAGATGAAAAACCGCTTTCTATCAGTACAGTTAAGTTAAAAAGTATTAGTTTTGCAGAAAATTGAAATCACATGTCATTAAAAAAAATTATAGTTACAAAAGCAGGATTTAAATCTCAAGAAGCTTTTTTAAATACAGTAAGTAAAAAAAGTAAAACGTTTTATAAAAACAACTTTTTTATTGGAAAAGAAAAATACTTACATATGTTAAGTAGTTTAATAAATGAAATAGCAGAAGATTCTGAAATTAGAGCAGAATTAAAAGCAAACAAAAAACCAGTAAAAAAGAAATTTAAAGCTGAGTTAGAATTGTTTGAAACAAATTACAAAAACAAATTAAAGACCTTAGAGAATCACACAAAATTTTTCATTAAAGGTTAAATTTATTAACACTACTTACTGACTTTTATAAATTAGTAAGTAGTGTTTATTTATTTCTTAATCTCGTTTTTGAAATGAGATCATGAGCGCCTTGTTCTTGGCCAAATAAATAAGAAACAACATCAAAAGGATACAATCTCAATACAGTTCTTAGTAGAATTCTTCCAATACTTGGTTTTTCATTATACATATTAACGACTGTAGTATTGGTAATACGTTTACCCATAGTTTGTCCATTATAAGTCTCAAAACTAAAATAATAGACTAAGTAAACTGCATATTGCACTAGTACTGTATTGTAATAGATATTTAAAGCATAAGTTATTGCGGAAGACACCATTGCTATGAAAATCAAATCCACAACACAGTTTATAATACGTGTACCTTTTGTAATTTCTAGTTTTCTATTTAACTCATCCATTATTTAATTTTAATCCCTAATAAATAGTATCATCTATTAATATCACTTTATCGTTAGAGGTAAACATCACTGTACGATATAGCTCATATTCTAAATTAAGGAAGCCTAAATGTATTGAATTAAAAATTTCTTTAACCTTTAATTTACATTTCCTTATCTCCTTTTTATCAGCAAAAAAATCAATTAAACCAAAGGAATTTTTAAACTTAGGTTTATCATAATCAGAAATTGATACTTTTTTAATTTTTCCATTCTTAGCTATTACCAATTGATAGCTTTCATTACAACTAATAGAATTTAGTTCAGCTTGATTTGTATCTAGTTTTGCATTTATAAAATTATCAACGGTATCTTTTACCGATTTCATATACATACGTTTAGGTTTAGTTTTCTCTCTAGCATCCATTTGTAAATCAGTCATTCTATACAACATCATATATCCATCACTAGAGTAGGTTTTTCCGCTTGGCAATTTACTCTGAAATTCAATATACAATGAGTCAAGACTAAAGCTATTTTTGATTAAATCATAGTTTTTAATCACAATTCCTTTAGCTACTATTGAATCATTCTGACGCCAAGGACAAATATAATTTTGAGCATTAAACTTATCATTTACCTTACTCTCTAAATATATATTATCACAATGAAAAAATAATTTATGCCAATTACGTATTAAACTATCGGTTGGTAATTCTATTTGTCCTGAACTTACTAGTTCTTCCAGAACCTCTTTTACAATACGTTTATCTAAATGAATTTTCTCGAACACCACTTGATATGGAATAGAGTGTTCGTATTCACTATCCTTATTTTTTTCGTAAACATACTCCGCAATCTTATTAGTAAGTACACCTCCATAATTTATACTATCAACTCTAAATAAATCAACTATTTGTCCTTTCAAATAAAAACGAATATGAATTTTGTTAGTTGAATTTTTTACAGCATCCAATTCATGGTAAAAACTATCTATTACAGTTTTTGAAGTTTTACGCCAAGTGTAATTGGTATCTAGTAATTTAAAATGTAATTCATTATCATTCTCTTGTCCACTAACAGAAACGGTAAGAAATGAAATTAAAAATAAAAGAAGAATTCGATTCATATTATAATATGTTTTTATTTCATTTTTCAGAAAAGAATCTACTGTTTTGAATTACTTACCAATATTGCGCAATCTGTTAGTATTGAATGGTTAAAGTAACTATTTATCAACTATTGAATTCTTTGATTCCTGAGCTAAATAAAATGTATACAGTTTAGTAAAAGAATGAGTATACCTTGCTTCACAATCTTTTATATCGCCTTCATACCTTAGTTCTTTTTTAACTTTTAACTTAAAAACCCCCATACCTTTTGCCATACGATCTAACTTTACGATAGCTTCATCTGGCAATTCTTTATAAATTGGCTCTACAATTTTACATTGTTCATATTTTGCAATGTCAGTATCCCAAGCTTTAGCTTTTTCACCTTTTAAAATATTATTAGAGAAATACAGAACCTTAATTGCTGGATAAAAATAAGCTAATACTCTTTTAGATCCTTCATTCCCAAAGTAAATTACATCTTCATTTTTTACAATATGTTTTCTAATAAATTTTTTATCAAAATTGGAAAGTTGACCAGCTACTATAGCGGCTACGCCAAAAGTGATAACTTCATGTCCTAGTTTTTTTCTTTCAGCATCAAACCAAATATAAAAATCCCGTATCTCACTAATAGTTTGATATTTCAAATTACCATCAGCCAGTGTTAGGTTGTAATGATTAGACCGATTCCAAACGTCTGTATTCTTTATTCTATCCTTTGTTAACCAATTCCCTTCATCAAGTGATTTTTTTCCGGTTGTAGCTTCATATACTTTTAAATCTTTCCATTCTTGAGAAAAAGAAAGCTGAGAACTAAAAAGAAAGCAGATAATAGTTGTTAAATAAAGTATATTTTTCATATTCTGAAGTATTTATACTGCAATAATACTAAAAAAATCAAAATAAAATTAGTTTAAAAAGTACAACATCTATAATAAAATGATTTAGAGCACAAACACTATTACATCTCATTTATTCTTATTGAAAAATTAGCCGTTACTTGAAATTAATTTGTACATAAAAAAACACCAGCTCTTGGATAAAAACTGGTGTGTCAGCTATTTTTTTTAGATTATCTTATGCTTTACCTTCTTCTGGCAAGTTAATTCCTTTTACCAAAAGCCAAACTCCCATTACTACCATCCAAATTACTTTGATATGGAAAAATGGTTTGTATAATTCAAAATTATCAGGTATTACTAAAATCAACAATACAGCCCCAAGCCCCATTAAAAAAGTTAAGTAAGCAACGCCTTTATGAACAATGTTCCACTTAATCATTGCAAATCCAAGCAACACTGACCCAACAGCTGAAAATATTCTTCCAAACCTATTAAAACAAGTCACATATTGATTTGTAGAAAGAATACTATCCATAAATGTTTGAACTTCGGCTCCTGTTTTATCCATAGTTTGCCCAACACCCCAAGCACCAAAGTTGTAATAAAACGCTGCCGCTATAGCCAAAGTCATAGAACCAATGATCATCATTCCTGCTCCTGGTAAAATAAGAACTCTATATGGTCTTTTTGCCGCAATTGACACAAAACTAAATAAGGCTATTGAAAGTGTTACCCATCCAAAGATGTGAATTCTGTACATCCAGATCCAATACCAAACACTCTCACTTACATGAGAGAAATCGTCAGCCTTAATGTATTCACCTATATGATGTGGAGAGAATACCCAGCCTCCCCAAAGCATAATAGCTGCAAAAATAAATGCCCAGCCTACAAATTTCGTTTCGAAATATTTTTTCATAATAAATATATTTTTAAGTTAGTTAACGCAAAATACAACTACTATAATAGCTCAATGTAACTAATCTCACATTAAAGGGTTTGAAATTTACAAAATCAAAAATGATAATTTTCATTCATACAATCAATAAAACAGGATACCTTACCACAAAAATGAATATGTAATAAGATACACAAATTAACAGTACACTATCAGGAACAACTATTTAAAATTAAAAAATATCAAATCACTGATTTTTCCAAAGTCAGTTATAAATTGATTACTTATTTTTTTTGCTTAAAAATATCAATATTAAAATCACAAGTTACAGATAACTGGTCTTTATTTGTGATATTGGCTAAACGCTCAATTCCTGTACTCCAATAATATGGCGTCATTTTCAAGAGAGACAATACATCAGCTGCATTTTTAATATCGATCTTAAAAGTAGTCCTTTCATTCAATACATGTTCAAATTCAGTCGTCATCTTCTCTTCTACATTTACAGTATGCGGCTTAAACGTGTCGTAAATTAATTCAGCCATTTCTCGTAAATGATTTGGTGCTGGAGTCACCACAATAACATAACCGTCTACAGATAAAATACGTTTAAACTCCTCTGCTTTAATGGGTGAAAATACAGACAAAATAATGTCCGTACTAGTATCAGCAATAGGTAAATTGTAAACTGAACTTACAAAATAAAAGTTATTCTTATATTTTTTAGCCGCATTCTTAACTGCAAATTTAGATATATCAGTTCCTAAAATGTTAGTAGTTAAACCTGGTAAACTATTTAATGCTTTTTCAGAATAATAACCTTCTCCACATCCTGCATCAAAAGCAACTATATCAGATTTCTCAAACGACAATTTAGTCGCTACTAAATTTGTAATACTTTCAATAAGTGGATCGTAAAAACCAAGTTCTAAGAAGTTTCTTCTCGCTGTAATCATCATTTCATTATCACCTGGATCTTTTGATTTCTTTTGATTCACCGGTAACAAATTAATATACCCTTGCTTGGCGATATCAAACGTATGATTGTTTTCACACCTATATGTTTTTTCATTTGAATCGTGTAAAGCACTTTTGCAATAAGGACAGATGATGATTGACATGAATATTTTTATATTAATTAGTTTATTATGTTAGGTTCTAATATGATTTCGCGATTAATAGACTATTTTTCTAATGCCAATAAAAACAAAAACCATAAGTGTATAAATTAAAAAGAAAGGTAAAATAATAGCTTTCAAGCCTAATACAAGTAAAACAGCTATAATTAATAATTGGAACCCCAATCCAAATGTAGACACACTTGTCATTAACCAATTGGGTAACACTTTTCCTCTACTAGCGTTGTGATCTAACATATAAATAGCTTTATCAAAAATACCGTATAATACTTTGTACAAACCAAACAGAATGTTTACATGTTTCTGCTTTTCTCCTTCTAAGGCTTGTGGCGTTTTATCTTCAAATACTCGGCTAGTTGTATCACCATCAAATTTATTTCTTAAAATAACATAGTAATAATTATAAAGCGTTCCCTGTAATTGTAATCCTAAGAAGGCTAAGCCACAGATCCAAAAGGTCGTGTCACTTATATACCATATGGATATAAAAAATAAAGCATTTAATATAATGTCTGAAACCGAATCTAAATAACGGCCTACATAAGATGGCGTTGCTTTGACACGTGCCAATTCTCCATCTGCAGCATCCAAAATAGATTTAAGAATTAAAAAAAATGCAGCCGTCAAATAGTGGCCTTCCAAAATACAATAAATAGCAATTAATCCAGAAATTATAAAACTAATAGTAACATGAACAGGTGTGAATGTAGTATTTTTCAATGAATTAGCAATCAGTCTAGCTACAGGTCTTCCGTAGTCTGAAAGGTCAAGAAATTGATGCTCTTTTGGTAATTTTGACATGTAAACTCATAAAAAAAAACAATTTGGAATATCCCAAATTACAACACTTCAAAAATACAATTAAAACTTAGCTTATGGGTTAATTATGGAAGGTAATATTCTAATTCCAAATTAAATAATCTATTAATCATCCATTTCTAGAAACCTGTACTCTGTTAATGAGCTTAAAAAATCAACAAGATTTTGACGTTCCAATGAACTTAAAGTAAACCCTTTAATAAAATGGGATTTAGTATTTGAATCTTTAC
>Ga0256845_1001075_pt1 | contig 23164 bp, 21 predicted proteins | sample RiftiametaG_FD_189101 | JGI IMG/M metagenome (GOLD analysis project Ga0256845, IMG submission 189101) | Tube worm associated microbial communities from hydrothermal vent at the East Pacific Rise, Pacific Ocean - Riftia | ecosystem: Host-associated > Annelida > Integument > Unclassified ... | reverse complement strand
AAGAGTAACAGCGAGAGAGATGTTAGATTTAAATCACTATAAATTTAAACTACGCATCAAATGGTATGCTAAAAAATATGGAAAACATGTTGTTGATTGTAATGAGAGTTATACTTCAAAAATCTACTCATGGAGTGGGTTTATTGATACTAATCTTGGTTCTAAAAAGATTATTAAAGATAATGGAATTATTGTTGATAGAGATATAAATGGTGCAAGAGGTATCTTGATTAAACAACTTACTAAGGTAGCTTAGACCTTAATCATAACCATAAACTTTGTGTTTTTGGCGATTTAAACTAAGGGTATCAATAATATTTAGATATTCAGCATCATGCTCTTCATTATCTTCAATATATTTCAATAATTCATCTACCCTGATAAAGGAGGAGATTATAGATATTTTCTTTATTGTATAATCATCAAAAAACTTCAATAACCCTTTTGTAAAATCTTCGGAAAGATTTTCAGAAAAGCTCTTTTCTACTTTTTTGAAATCACACTCATTGCAAAAGAGCATCATATTTAAATTGATGGGGATATAGACCATTTTCGACTCTTTTCTTTTGGGTTCTAAATCCAAATTTATAGCTCGTTTAAGTGCATTTTTAAAAAGACCTGTAACTATTTCGGCATCTATAAAATCATAAATAATATATCTATCTTTATATGGAATAATCGCTGTTCTAAATACATAAAAGTTTTCCGAGTTACTCTCTCCTAATAATCTATTAAAAGAGTTATCTATAGATTGAACTAATACAGGAGTTGAAGAGTTGGCATAAAAAGTGATTAACGCGTAGTTATCTCTGTGTGCAATCAATTTAAAGCTTCCATAAGTAGCCCGATTAATCCCCTCTAATAGCTCACTAAACTCTGATGAGACTGTTTGTTGTTTTCTAAATTTCATAATAATCTCATCACGATTTTTATAAAAATAGTCAATAGCCTCTCGTTGAAAAATCTTTTTATCTGCAAAAGTTCGTTTTTTTTTCTTTTTATGTTGATAAGAGAATTGCAAGATTTTTTTATAAAATTTCTTAAACTTTTCTCTCTCTTTTGGTGTCAATCTTGTAGCATTCTGCTTTTCTCTAGCTACAATATACTCTTTCATACAACACTTTTTGAACTTCTTTTTACTTCCACAAGGACATGGAGCATTGGAGTCTACAAACTCCTGTTTGATAGCTGTTTTTTTCTCTTTTGGCTCTTCTATCTCATCATCTATAGTCAAATATTTTTCAATTATTTTTTTTGAATATGATTTACCATTAATTAAAAGCAGTGTCTTTATAGCCAAATCATTTAACTCTACATTATCACCTTCTAGTTCCACGAATCTATTAGTTGTCTCTTCTATCGATTTTAAACTCTTGTCATCTTTAAAGTATTTAATCACCTCTTTAAAAATATAAAAAATACGAACTCTCTTTGCTTGACTATTTTGTTCATCAAAAAGCACTTCATTAATAAATTGTGAATGATTCTCATAAGCCGAAGCACAAAAATAATTAAATGCAAATAGATAATTTTCATCATCCATTGGATTATTATCAAAATCATCCATTATCTTTTGTAACCCATCATAGGACTCTATATCGGTCAAGGCTATCAAGGCATGAAGTGGTGTATATGTAGCCCACAAAGATGGGTCTTGGTCTTCAAACTCTTCACCCTCAACTTCATAATATGTCAGTCTATTAAAATCTCCATCCAAAGCCATCTTCAAAAGTTGTGGAGCATATTTTTTGTTAATACTATAAGCAATTAGCCCATCATCTCCATAGAGACCTGTATCTCCATATTCAAATAGTGAATATAGTGCTTTTGGGTATCTTTTTTTTAATTTCTTTAATGTTATTTTCATTTTTGTATCTGTTATCTTTATTTTTTATTGTTTTTTATTATTGTAACAGAATTTTGAGATGTTTTCTAGCTTTTTAGGATTTTTTTCTCATAACCTCTCAAATTAAAATATTTTGAGAGACAAACTCATTCTAAGCTTTAGTATAAAAACCCAAACAACCAAAGAGGAATCTTACCTCCAAACCCAATCTTTATATCATCCAAAGCCAAAAAAGTGGCTATCTGTTTAAAGCTTTTATTTGCTCCTCCTATCTCTACTGTAAACTTCTCATCTATTAAAAAATCCCCTCGTTTTCTCGTCCCCAAACTGCGTTTGGGGATGCATACGAGAATTAAACAAACCAAACCCTCTCAATATCAATCAACCCTCTTTTCCCTTCATAATCTCTAGCACTACTATAACGCCAATGTTTCGCCTCATCTACATATCAGAGATTTAGATTATCACTCTTTTTAAGATAATTTAGGCTATCAAAAACAATTTGTGTTGTCTCTTGTCTTGTAAATATTGGTATCCAATTTAGTATAGTACAAGTTACGAAATGTGGATGTGTTGGTTCATATATCTTATATCTACTTCTGCCCATTTGGAATTATAGCTTGTTTTGTATTAATTGTTTTTTGTAGTTGTTACTCTCGTATGCATCCCCAAACGCAGTTTGGGGACGAGTTAAATCAAACCACTCCCGACACTTCCCAACATCTATAATCTTGCTCCCATATCCATTCCCAATCTCCATAAGTTTCCCATTATCATTGGAGAGAAAGACCTTAACCCCACCAACTACGGCTTTTAGGCTCTCTATTTCGTAAAATTTATCATCTATCATGATGGATAAACCCAAAAAAGGTAATAAAACAGATATATCAGCCTCTTTTTTCTCATTTAGTAGCGTTCCGACTCTATGTTGATGATGAAATAGCCATTTCCAAAAGTTATCTATCTGTTTTGGGTCTGCTATCTGTTTGCTTTCTCCATTTGGTAGATAGATGTTTAATCTACTATAGCTATTTATGTAAAATTTGGTGCTAACTGCCCAATTGTCAGCATTTTGGACTGCGTTACAGATAGGTTTTCCACTTTAGGCGTATTCTCGAACTATTTTTTTTCTGAAATCCTCTAGGTTTTTCTCTTTGGATGTCTCTTTTTTGGGTTCTGTTATCTCTATCTGAGCTTTTAGTTTTTTGTTCTCTAGCTCTAGTTTTCGGCATCTCTCTTCTAATTCTTTTTTCTCCTCTATCGCTTTTATAGATGTTCTGTTTAACTCTTGGTCTGCTTTTAGATGCTCTTTTAGGGTTCTATTTTGTAGCTCCAAATCGCTATTTTTAGTCTCTAGTTCCATATTTCTGCTCTCTATAGCATCATTTTCTACTCTATATATCTCATTCTCTTTTTCTAACTCTCGTGCTAGTTGATATTCGTTCTCTTTGTAGTGGCTTAGGTTGTACTCTTTGCCGAGTTCGGTTATAGCTACTCCTCTATAGGTTCTGTTTGGATTCCACTCTGCTACTTTGCATCTTTTTGTCTCTATGAGGTTTAGTTTTTTTAGTTGGGTTAGTGCGGCTTCTACTGTTTTTGGATGTAGCTTTAAATCGCTCTCTATTTTGGATGAGAGGATTATATAGAACTCATCATCTGTTTTTTTAGCCCAATTTTTGAGCATAAGCAGATGGTACATTACTAACATTTGAGTTTGAGTAAGAGCATGTTTTCGCATAAACAGCAGGTCAATTACTGCTGTTCTTGTGCATTTAGGGAGGGTGCTTGTTGGTACTACAGACATAATTTATCCTTGAAATTGTATTCAAGAGTCCAAATACTAACATCTCTTGTATGATAGAGAGAGATTATCAGCGATTTTTAACGGAAAAATAGTTAAAATCGCGTTTGAGTGGAATTGTTAGTTTTGGATGACTTCGGGATTCCACTCATCTCTCTTTATCGCTTAACATCTGATATGTTGAAATCCTACAACAAACTTCCTTAATCTACAATATTGTGAAAATCGTAGTTTTTTTGTTTAAAAATGTTGTGAGTTTTGGGTTTTCTAAAAGTAATTTTCTTATCTCTCTAAATTGTAGTATTATTATAGTCCCTATTTTTTTAGGAAATTTTTTTCCTAGATTTTTAGGATTATTGAGTAGTTTATCTCTCCATCTGTTATCATTCTGTAACCTTTTTATAATATACTTCTAGTATTTAAAATCAAAGGGATAAAGATGAACAACTCAATCAAGGTTATTCTCGGAGCAGGATTTGCAATAGCTGTGGCTTTCTATGTACACTCTGCGTTTGGAGATATACAAAATGTAGGTTTCCTCATGATAGCAGCCGTTTTTGGTGCTTATATGGCGATGAATATTGGAGCTAATGATGTAGCTAACAATGTAGGTCCAGCTGTTGGGGCAGGGGCGTTGACTATCGGTGGGGCTATTGTTGTCGCCTCTATATTTGAGGCAGCTGGTGCTTTGATAGCAGGTGGGGATGTTGTCAAGACAATCAAAAAGGGAATCATCGACCCATCTGCATTTGCAGGTGACTCTATGATTTTTGTATATGCTATGGCGGCAGCACTATTGGCTGCTGCTCTTTGGTTGACTTTGGCTACATGGTTCAAAGCCCCTGTTTCAACTACTCACTCAATTGTTGGTGGTGTAATGGGTGCAGGTATTGCTGCTGGTGGATTTGCTATTGTATCTTGGGGTACAATGGGTAAAATTGCAGCATCTTGGGTTATATCTCCTGTACTAGGTGGTCTAATTGCTGCAGGATTTCTCTATATTATCAAATCAAAGATACTTTTTCATGGCAACAAATTGGAGTCTGCCAAAAAAGTTGTTCCTATCTTGGTCTCTCTTATGGCTATGGCATTTATAACCTATCTTACTATTAAGGGTCTTAAAAAAGTGTGGGTTGATATTGTAGATATTCTTCCATTTTTACCAGAGACTAAAAAACCAACCATTGGTATAGCTCTAATATTTGGTACTATTGGAGCTATTGTTACCTATATAGTTGTCAAACCTCGTGTAGCATCCAAAATAGAGACCCTTAGTGACGATAGAGACTCTATCAATACACTATTTACTATCCCTCTTATTTTTGCAGCTGCTCTACTAAGTTTTGCTCATGGTGCAAATGATGTTGCAAATGCTGTAGGGCCTTTGGCCGCTATCTTTGATGCACTGTCCAATACAACCATATCTGCAAAAGCCTCTATCCCATTATGGGTAATGGTAACAGGTGGTGTGGGTATCTCTGTGGGTCTAGCACTATTTGGTCCTAGACTCATCAAAACGGTCGGTTCAGAGATTACAGAGCTTGACCAGATGAGAGCATTTTCTATTATGATGGCTGCTGCTATTACTGTTGTGATAGCTTCACAACTTGGATTACCTGTATCTTCAACTCATATTGCAGTAGGAGGTGTCTTTGGTGTTGGTTTCCTTAGAGAGTGGTTAGACCGTAATGCTAGTAGTGGGAAGCACGAAGAGCATCAGAAGCAACTAGCAGTAGTTGATAGGTACAAAGAGGAGTTAGCCAATATAGGTAACGACTACAAGAGAAAATCTGAACTATTTGAGATTATAAAAGCAGAGAAAAAGATTGCTAAAAAAATCAAAAAAGAGTTAAAAGAGAAGTATGTCAAGAGAGGCATGGTTCAAAAAATCATAGCTGCTTGGATTATTACAGTTCCTGTAGCAGCTCTTCTTTCGGCTGTTGTATTCTATATCCTCAAAGGAATTGGAGCTTAATTCTCAATCTTTAGATAGCTGTTGTATATAGCTAACTCTGATAGTTTTCTTTGGAGAGTGTTTATAAATATTTGACCCCTTTTTCTCATTAGAGTTCCACTTGTTCTGTGGTCTCTATGCTCTCCATCTCCAAAAGCCATTTAGTAGGAAATCTCATCTTGATTTGCTTTAGATTAGATTTGATAAGTTTTCTTCTATTTTTTTTAATTATATTATATTTTATTGATAGAAAAACTTGATACTCTGTAACATATATAGGTAAAATGGTTATCTATTATGATACACAATAAGCATTATATAATGATTTTTTTGTTACCATTCGCGACCTAAATCTAAGTTTAGAGTATTACTGCGTGAAGAATTTTTATATAACACGCACCGTTTATATAAGAGTTGGTTTGGTTTTTATTCATCAAACCATATGACGCAACAGGTGCAAAATCATAAACCACACTAGGAGTAACCAATGAAGGTTAGACCATCGGTAAAAAAAATGTGTGATGATTGCAAGATAATCAAACGAAAAGGTATCGTACGAGTAATCTGCAAGAATCCAAAACATAAACAGAGACAAGGATAAGCATGGCACGGATTTCAGGTGTTGATTTGCCTAAGAAAAAGAGAATTGAGTATGGACTTACATATATATATGGTATAGGTCTTCATAGTTCAAGAAAGATTCTTGATGCAACAGGTATTGACTATAATACAAGAGTTTATGAACTAACAGGAGCTCAGGCTGCTGCTATTCGTAATGAAATTACTGAAAATTTCATGGTTGAGGGTGACCTTAGAAAAAAAGTAACTTTGGATATTAAAGGTCTTATGGACTTAGGTAGCTATAGAGGACTTAGACATAGAAGAGGACTTCCTGTTCGTGGTCAAAAAACTAAGACAAACGCTAGAACTCGTAAGGGTAAAAGAAAAACTGTTGGTTCAGCATAAGAGGGTAATGATATATGGCTAAGAAAAAAGCAAAAAAGAATATTGCTAAAGGAGTAGTTTATGTGGCTGCGACTTTTAACAATACAGTAATTACAGTAACCGATGAGATGGGAAATGTTATCGCTTGGAGTAGTGCAGGTGCTTTGGGTTTCAAAGGTAGCAAAAAATCAACTCCATTTGCAGCGACAGAGGCAGTAGCTGATGCGATGAAAAAAGCGATGGAGCATGGAATCAAAGAGGTTGGAATTAAAGTCCAAGGACCTGGTTCTGGACGAGATACAGCAGTAAAATCAATTGGTGCTACAGAGGGAATTAGAGTATCTTGGTTAAAAGATATTACTCCACTTCCACATAATGGTTGTAGACCACCTAAGCAGAGAAGAGTTTAAAATATATTTCTAGTTCCACCTCTCTTGAGGTGGAACTCATAGGCAATTGGAATTGTAGTCTAACTACAATTTGTCTATGCATTCCACCTCAGGAGAGGTGGAACGAGGATGCGTATTTTAGTTTTTATAAAAACATAGAATAATTTAAAGGTAATTAAATGGCAAGATATAGAGGTCCAGTTGAAAAACTAGAGCGAAGACTTGGTGTTGATCTCGGCTTAAAGGGTGAGAGAAGACTTGCAGGTAAGAGTGCTATGGAGAAGAGACCATATCCCCCAGGACAACATGGTCAGAGAAGAACAAAACTAAGTGAATATGGTGAGCAACTTCAAGAGAAGCAAAAAGCTAAATTTATGTATGGTGTAAGTGAGAAGCAGTTTAGAGCGTTGTTCAAAGAGGCTAATAGAAAAGAGGGGAATACAGGGGCAACTCTAATTCAACTTCTTGAGCAGAGACTTGACAATGTAGTATATAGAATGGGTTTTGCAACTACTAGACGATTTGCTAGACAACTTACAAATCATGGTCATATTCTTGTGGATGGTAAGAGAGTTGATATTCCATCATTTAGAGTAAAAGTTGGTCAAAAGATTGAGATTAGAGAAAAAAGCAAAACAAATCCACAAATCGTAAGAGCTATGGAGCTTACTAATCAGACAGGTATGGTTGAGTGGGTAGATGTTGAGAAAAGTAAACTATTTGGAATATTTAGTAGAATCCCAAATAGAGATGAGATTTCAATACCAGTTGAAGAGAGATTAATTGTTGAGCTTTACTCTAAGTAGTGAGCGTTAGGTAATGAAGGCAAAAAATGAGAAAAATTAAAGTAGCACCATCTCTTCCTGAATATGTTGAGGTAAATGAGATTGGTGAGAACAGAAGTGAAGTTATTGCCTACCCTTTTGAGAGTGGTTACGCTATTACACTTGCTCATCCAATGAGAAGGCTTATCTTGGGCTCTTCTGTTGGATATGCACCTATATCTATCAAGATTGAGGGTGCGGCACATGAGTTTGATAGTATTCGTGGAATGCATGAAGATGTTGCAGTATTTATTATTAATCTCAAAAATATCAGATTTAAACTCCCTGCAGGTAAAGAGAGAATGGAAGTCTCTTATAAGTTTAATGGACCTAGAGAGATTACTGCAAATGACTTGATTTCTGATGAGATAGAGGTGGTAAATCCTGATTCATTCCTAGCTACACTTAATGAAGATGCAGAACTTAATTTTACTGTTGTTATTGCAAAAGGTTTAGGTTATGTTCAGAGTGAAGATATAAGAGATGTTGTTGAGAATGACTATATCGCATTGGATGCTTTCTTTACACCAGTAAAAAAAGCAAACTATGAGATAGCGAATGTTTTGGTAGAGGATAATCCTAACTATGAGAAGATTATCTTTGATATAGAGACAGATGGTCAGATTTCTCCTGTTGATGCTTTTACTAATGCCTTGGAGACTATGTATAAACAGCTTTCTGTATTTAATGGTGTATTGGATGTTGAGATAAATGCTACTCCTGTCAAAAGAACTACTGATGATAGTGAAATCAAAGCATATCTTGAGCAGATAGACTCTCTAGGATTAAGTGCTAGGTCTTTTAACTCGTTAGATAGAGCTGGTATTAGTTTTGTTGGTGAGCTTGTACTTATGAATTCAAATGAGATTAAAAACATCAAAAATCTTGGTAAGAAATCACTTGATGAGATAGCAGAGTGTTTAGATAGATTAGGTTATGGTGAAGATTTTGAACTCCCAGACAATACAAGAGTAAATCTTGTTAAGAAAATTGAGCAACTAAAAGAGAGCTCAGAAGCAAAATAAAGGAAAAGATATATGAGACATAGACATGGATACCGTAGATTGAGTAGAACCTCTGCTCATAGAGCGGCCCTACTGAAAAATCTCTCTATCGCTCTTATTAAGGCTAGAAGGATAGAGACAACTCTACCAAAGGCAAAAGAGCTTAGTAGACATTTTGAAAAACTTATTACAAAAGCTAGTGCAGGTGATAGTAATGCACATAGAGCTGTTTTTGCACTTTTGCAAGACAAAGTTTGCACAAACACTCTTGTAACAGAGATTGCACCAGAGTATGAAGATAGAGCTGGTGGATATACAAGAATCATCAAAACACGAATGCGTAGAGGTGATGCAGCTCCAATGGCAATCATAGAATTAGTATAGTTCTCCTACTCCAGAGTTACCCTATTTTGGGGCGACTCATCTTTTATAATTCTTTTATTATAAATCTCTATTAAAATTTTAATTTTATACTATTTTTATAGTAGTGACAAATTGTGACCATTTAATTTTAATTTAAAATATCTTTATTATAATAAAGAATATTAGTCGAAATGCTTAAGGGGGCTATAATATAAAAAAACAGATGAGATTGTCATCAAACAGGAGTCTATCATGGGAATCGAGAGTATTGGAGCTATTGTAGTAGTGTTACTATTTTTGTTGTATAAACCAAAAAGAAGAGTATCAAATATAGGTATAAGACTACGAAAACTCACATAAAAAATATGGGGATTTTCCCCATCTATTTTTCCTAAAGAATTAAGATATAAGTTAAAAGTACTCATATACTCTTGACAAAAGAGATAATATTCTGTATAAACCGAATAATTATACAATTTTGGTATAATTATATAATATAAATTTAAGGAGAAGCAGGTGCTTCCATTTACAGATGAAGAGTTAAAACCAATTGTAACAGATGTTATAGAGAAATCAAGAGTTTGGATTCAACAAGACGGTGGTGATGTAAAGATAATAGATATTGTCGATGGAGTTGTTTTTGTGCAACTTCAAGGAGCTTGTGTCGGTTGTGGTAGTGCAGGAGCTACGCTCAAATTTGGAATTGAGCGAGAGCTAAAAAAGATGATACATCCAGATATAACTGTGATGAATGTCCCCCATGGGTGGGAAGAGAAATTAGACCAATTAGGATAAGTAATGAGAAAAGTAAGTATCAATAGATTGTTAACACGGGCAGAGCAACAGTTTTCATTAGGAGAGTATAGGAGTGCAATGACTACCTATGGACTGCTTCTCAAAGAGTCTCCAACCCATAGCGATGCTAAGATAGGTGCTTTTCTTTGTGATATAGGTATGGAGAGTGGAGAGGAGGCACAAGCTCTTTTTGATTACTATCAGATTATTAAAAAAGAGCAAGATGATGCTCCTGAGGTGATGACAAATCTCATATCTACTTTGGATAGTACAAAAAATCAGATTAATGAGTTACTCTCTCCTCTGGAGGATAAGATAGAGTATGAGGATGGCATCGGTTACAAAGATTTTTTAAGATTTGTAGAGGATAGAGGTGATTTCTCTAAAGCCTTTGAGGATGTTATGTTCTCTACAAAAGTTATCCTAAGAGGCAAAGATGAGTATATAGATTTTGTTTCACAGCTTATAGAGAAGGGTGAGGCTAGATTAGCAGAGCAGTTTTTGGACTCTATGAGTGGTGTGTTTGGAAAAAGCCAAGATATATATGAACTCTATCATAAGTTAAAACAAAACTAATATCAGTTAATATTCGTACTATGAAAATAGATTACGATTTAGATGGTTATAGATATTTAACCGATGACACAGGCGATATTACAGAAGATACACAGTTTTTATTAACAGCTCAAAATAGAAAATATTTTGAAAAACTTGAAGTTAAACCTCCAGTTATTACCCCTAAAAATTTAATAGAGAAGTGGGAGCTAAACTCTATTGCTACAGTAGGTGTAACAGGAACCAATGGTAAAACAACAGTTACTGCGGCTATCTACTCATTTTTACTTGATTTGGATGAGAGACCAGCACTTTTAGGTACGAGAGGTTTTTTTGCTCTGGATGAGAGAGTCGAAGCTAAGAGCATGACTACCCCCTCTATACTACATATTTTAAATGCTATGAGAGTGGCCAAAGAGAAGGGTTGTAACTACTTTATTATGGAGGTTAGCTCACACGCTATTGACCAAAATAGAATTGAGGATATGGAGTTTGCTCTAAAAATTCATACCAATGTCACAAGTGACCATCTCGACTATCATGGAACAGTAGAGGAGTATAGAGCTGTCAAGAGTCGCTTTTTTGCAGATGAATCACCAAAACTACTAAACAAAGATGATATAAAAAATATCTCATATAATCCTATCAATGCACAGAGTTATGGAGTAGATGAACCTGCTACCTTTAAAGTCCAAGCCTTTGCACTCAAATATGGAATCACAGCAGGAATAAAACATCTACAAAAAGAGGCTACTTTTCACTCTCCTATGGTTGGGCTATTTAATCTCTTTAATCTTATGGCAGCTATTGGTGCTGTTACAATTCTTACAGGTAGGGATATTCAGGAGGTCTGTGATGTTGTAGAGAACTTCGCAGGGGTGGCTGGACGAATGGAGGTGGTTAGTACCAATCCATTTGTTATTGTAGATTTTGCACATACAGATGATGGGATGTTGCAGGTTCTTGATAGTATGAAAGATAGAGATATATCTGTGGTCTTTGGAGCAGGAGGCAACCGTGATGGTAGCAAGAGAGCTAGAATGGGTGCTGTTGCGGCTAAATTTGCAAATAGAGTATATGTAACCAATGATAACCCTAGAGATGAGAGACCAGAGGATATTATTAATCAAATCCTCTCAGGAATAAAAGACCAAAGCAAAACAAGAGCGATGGTTGATAGAGCTTTTGCTATCCAAGAGGCATTAAGGGAGCTTGGAGAGGATGAGGTTCTGATGATTCTAGGCAAAGGTGATGAGGATTATATGGAGATAAAGGGTGAAAAGATTCATTTTGATGACAGAGAGGTGGTTCGAGCGTTGTTAGAGGAGGGGGTAGGTTGAAACATTTTAGATACTCTCTACTCTTTACAGCGATAGCTTTGGTTTCTGTATCAATATGGGGATTTAGACAGGGAGGGTTTATGGGGTTTTTGACGGCTCTACTCTTTACTGTTATATTGATAGTGATGGAGGTCTCTCTATCTTTTGATAATGCTGTGGTTAATGCTTCTATCTTAAAAGAGTGGGATGAGTATTGGAAAAAGATTTTTCTTACAGTAGGTATTTTTGTGGCTGTATTTGGTATGCGTCTACTTTTTCCTATACTTATTGTATCTCATACTGCTGATTTAAGTATGATGGAGGTTTGGAATTTAGCATTTAATGACCCCGCTAAATACTCTGCTAATTTAATCAAACATCATGCAGAGATTTCAGCTTTTGGAGGGATGTTTCTGCTTCTTGTATTTCTAAGTTTTCTTTTTGATTCAGATAAAGAGATACATTGGTTGGGTACTATAGAAAAAAAAGTATCAGAGTGGGGTCAGATAGAGGCTATCTCTACACTTTTGGCACTATATACTTTGGTTTTTGTTGGTGGAGAGGATACAAGAGTCTTGGTAGCAGGTATTTGGGGAGTTATGGTATATCTATCAGTTCATGCTATGGGTGTAGTATTGGCACACATGAATGATGATGGGGCAAAGGGTCTATCATCTATTGCTAAAGGTAGTATAGGTGGATTTATATATTTGGAGATGCTAGATGCCTCCTTCTCTTTTGATGGGGTGATTGGCTCTTTTGCTATAACTAATGATATTGTGGTCATTATGATTGGGTTAGGTATTGGTGCAATGTTTGTTCGCTCTATGACTATATATTTGGTAGATAGAGGAACACTAGATGCCTATATATATCTCGAACATGGTGCACACTATGCTATTGGTGCGTTAGCTCTTATTATGATTGCTTCTAGTGTGGGATTTCATATACCTGAAGTTGTGACTGGATTGGTTGGTGTCTCATTTATTGGAGCCTCTGTCTACTCATCTAAAAAGCATAAGAGTTAAGAGGGTTAGTAACTGTTAACAAAAATATAGTATAATATATGTAAACTTATAAAAGGTTCACATGTATTCAGTAGGAAAATTTGCTAAAATGATAGGAGTATCTCCTGATACTCTAAGAAATTGGGAAAAAAAGAAAAAACTTATACCTCTTAGAACAGAAGGAAACCAAAGAAGATATACGATAGAGCAATATAACCATATTATGCAAATCAAAGAGAATAAGCGTATATCCATTGGTTATTGTCGTGTGTCTGCAAAACATCAGAAAGATGATTTAAAAAGACAAATTAATTTAATGGAACTCTTTATTGCTAGTAGAGGAGAAGAGTTTGAAGTTATAAGTGATATTGGAAGTGGTATAAATTACAATAAAAAAGGCTTAGAAAAACTTTTAGCCCTTATCTCTCAAAATAGAGTTGATAGACTCTATATATTACATAAAGATAGATTGGTTGGGTTTGGATTTGAATTGATAGAGACTATCTGTAAGCTACATAATACAGAAATAGTTAATATTAATAAAGATGATACAAAAACAGATGAACAAGAGATGATAGAAGATATAATGAATATTATTCATGTTTTTTCATCTCGTATGAATGGCAAAAGAAGTCATATTAATAAAAAGATTATAGAGAATCTAAAAAAATGACAAATAAACATTGAAAAACCTATGAAAACGTGGTATAATTATCATAAGTTTATTGAAAGGCTCTTAAAATAGAAGAAACTGTTTTTGCTCTATGCTTACTTTCTATAATTATCAAAGATAAATATTTTGATGAAAATGCTATATTGTTAGCTCATAAAATAGGAATTAGACCAAATAAAGAGCAAGAAGAGTATCTTTTAGGTGCTGTAGGTTCACGCCGATTTGCATATAATCATCTTGTAGCTTATTATAATGAACATAAAAAACTTACAAAAATAATCTCTGTAAAACTAATTCAAGAGCTTAGAGGCAAATATGAATGGTTAGAGAATTTTTCAACTCGTGTAATTAGAAACTGTGTAGATGATATTGATAAAGCAATAAAAAGGGCTTGGAGTCCACAAACCGTTGCAGAACGAAACAGAGCAATAACCAAAGCTATAACTCCCAAACAAAAAGTAAAAGCTTTTAGATTAGGTATGCCAAAATTTGCAAAAAAAGGTATTAATGAGAGTTTTTCGATACGAGAAAAAGAAAAAATCACTATCAAAGATAGAAAGTTTAAAGTTGAAAAAATGCCTTTCTATATCAAAATGAGAAACAAAATCCGTTTTAGTGGAGTAGTAAAGCAAGTTACTATATCTCTGCAAGGTGGAAAATGGTTTGCATCATTTTTAATACAGACACTTGATAAATATGAAAAGGAGCAAAAGCCACGCTCCGAATCTGTAGGTGTTGATATAGGTATAAAGAAAATAGCCACTTTGTCTAATGGTGTAGTTTTTCCAAAATCTCAACCACTTAAAAAACAGCTCAAAAGACTTAGACAATTACAGAAAAAACTAGCTCGACAAGTACAATATAGCAATGGTTACGAAAAAACCAAAAAACGAATAGCTAGGCTTCACTATTTTGTTTCTCAAAAGAGAAAAGCAATTATTCATGAACTGACCGATTATTTAGTCTCTAATTTTAAAAAAGTTGCTATTGAGGATTTAAATGTAAAAGGTATGATAAAAAATCATAAATTGGCTAAAGCTATTAGTGATGTTGGATTTGGAATGTTTAGAGAGATATTAACCTATAAGTGTAAACTTTATGGTGTAAAATTAGTGCTAGTAGATAGATTTTTTCCATCTTCAAAAACTTGCTCAAAGTGTGGTACTAAAAAAGATGATTTAAAACTAAGTGATAGAGTTTACACTTGTAACTCTTGTAACTTAGTCATTGATAGAGACTTAAATGCAAGTCTAAATATTAATGGTTGGAGACAGGTTCAGGCGACAACTCAAACGATAGTGGAGAAGTCTCATTAGAGACTCTGTGAAGCTATAACAAATTTTTTGTTAACTTTTACTAAGTTTGCATAGGTTTTTATGAACGGATTGATTTTAATATTGAGACCCTTATAACTCTATCTCTCTAAAGTCCAAAAAGTCCAAAAAAATCTAATTATAATTGAGCAAAATAAAATCATCTTTTAATACATAAAGGACTATCTTTATGTATAATTAATAGTAACAAAGAGCAAGGATAATTAGTATGAATCAACCATTCTATCAAGTCAAAGGTGCTTTACCTGCTGATGCACCCTCTTATATCAAACGAGATGCTGATGAGAAGCTCTATAATGCCTTGATTGAGAACAAATACTGTTATATTCTTAACTATAGACAAGTTGGAAAATCCTCTCTTAAAAATAGCTGTGCAAAAAGATTAGAAGATATTGGTCATAGGTGTGTGCATATTGATTTGACAGGAATAGGGAGTAGAGATGTAAACTTGGAGCAGTGGTACTCTAGTTTTATGTTTAGTATCATTAGACAATTAAAGCTATCAGCAAAAAAATTTATGGAGTATTGGAACAATAAGAATCTAACTGTAGGAAGTCGTATTGAGCTGATTATGGATGAACTTATACTAAAAGAGTCCCAAGGTAGAATTACTATATTTATTGATGAGATTGATTTTATATTGAGTATCAATAGATTCAATACAGATAATTTTTTTGCTCTGATTAGGAGGTTTTATAACCTAAGAGGAGAAGATAAGAGATATAAGAGATTGACATTTGTTCTTCTTGGGGTTGCTAGTCCCAATGATTTGATGCAAGACTCAAGCAGAACACCATTTAATATTGCAGAGAATATCAAAATAGCTCAATTAGAATTGGAACAATCTTATGGTCTAATAGATGGATTGGGAAATCAAACTATTGATAAGAGAGAGATTTTAAAAAAAGTTTTTGAATATACTTCAGGAACATCATTTCTAACACAAAAGATACTCGAATATATAGCTAAAAATCCGATAAGGATGCTTAATGATATTGAGATAATTGTGGATAAGCTATTTATCCAAGAGAGTTTCAATGAGGTAAATCTGAGTAATGTCCAAGAGAGAATTATCAAAAATCAGACACATAATGTCAAAATGCTATATGTTATTGAACAGATTCAAAATGGAGTAGAGATTGAATATGATGGGAGGATTCAGACCTTTATATATCTGAAATTATCAGGTTTGATAAAAGAGGAGAATGGAATTTTAGCATATAGTAATCTAATATATGAGAGAATTTTTAATGCCTGTTGGTTAGAGAAGATGATTGATAAACTAGATAGACCAATTGTCAAATATCTACAGAAATGGGAAAAGAATGGTATGTCAAATAGTTATCTCTTAAAAGAGGAGACTCTAAAAGAGATAGATAAGTGGGCTTTTCAGAGAACAGATGTATTGGCAAAAGAGCATGAGTTTATCAGTAGAAGTCATCAAGAGAAGAATAGAAGAGATAGAATTAGATTTGAAAAGGAGAGAAAAAAATATAATGAGAAACTATTAAAACATAGAAAAGAGTTTGATAATAAGCTCTTGGAGGAGGAGAGAAAGTATAATAATGAACTACTAAAACAGAAAAAAGAGTCTGATGATAGATTGTTAGATGAGGAGAAGAAATCTAATAAAAAATTACTGAAACAGAAAAGAAAACTTATTGTCAGTCTATCTATCCTAGCATTAGGTTTTATATTGGTAGGAGGTGGAGCCTTTTACTCTAATTATATACAAGAAGAGAAGTTAAAAATAAATAAAGAGAGAGTAGAAAAAGAGAAGTTAGAACTTGAATTAAAATTAGAATTGGAGAGAGAAAATACAAAAACTTTTTATAAAAATTTGATAAAAGCTACATCCAAATATGGTACAGAAGAGTACTATTTATGGAAAATTAGTCTCTTTGAAAATATAGATGACAAAGAGATTAATTATAAAATGGCAGAGGAGTTTATCAAATTAGCTAATTTATATATAAAAAATAGTAGATTTAATGAGGCTGAAAAGTATTATAAAAAAGCTATAAATATATACAAAAATGATGTTAAATTTCAAGAGAAATTACTAAATCTATATTTTAAATTGGCTCAACTATATGAAAAGGAGAAGAGATTAGATAGTGCTGAAGAGTACTATATAAAAATGATATATATATACAAGAAAAATAGTAAATATCAAGAGAAGTTAGCAAATCTATGCTATAGACTAGACTACTTGGGCATAGATTATCTAAATATAGCCCTTAGAATTTATAGTAAAAATAGATATAAAGAGAAATATAAAGTTCAAAGAGCAAATATATATTATAAGTTAATGGATGAAGCTATCCTGAGAAAAGATATTAAAAAAGCAGAAGAGCTTGATAGAAAAGTTTCTAAAATATATAATGAACTATTATTAATAAAAACAGATACCTATATAGATGTATTACCAGATATTTTAGTCAAAAAAGCCAATATATCTCTACTAAAGAGAAATAAAAAAGAGGCAAAAAAACTCTATCAAAAAGCATTAAAGATATATAAAGAGCGTAATAGTAAACTTCATCAAGATAAAATAGATAAGGTAAAAGAGAAGTTAAAGGTATTAAAAAATAGTAAAGTTAAAAGTAGACATGGAGAGGGTTGGGTCTATATAGGCAAATTTATTAAAGATAGTTGGAATAGACAGTATTTTTGGTTAGAAAAATCTAACACACTAAAATTAAAAGGTAGTAGAGCTATTTCAGTAAGTGGTGTCAAAGTTAGGGAAAAACCATCTCCTCGCTCAAAAATGATAGGAGGTATCTCTATGGGAAGTATAGTAGATATAACTAAGACAGCAAAGCGTCTAAAAGAGAAAGAGATTCATATTTGGGCATATGTTAAATATTAATTATAGTAATTATTATACTCCTAACTTTATAACAAATTAGCTATAATGGATTTAGATATATAAAGCTCACTTATCCCATATAGACTCTAGGAGTAAATAAAAATCATAAAAAAGGAAGAAAATGACTAGAAAAATTCTACAATTGGTAGTCTTATTAACGATTATACTTTTAAATGGTGTAGCCCAAGAGGTACAATATAAAAATCGCCAAGATTTTTATATTCATAGTGAAAAAAGTGATAGAGAAAATCACCTCTATTTTTATGATGATAACAAAAAGTTCGTCCGAATGGAGGAGAATGGTCGATTATCTTTATGGAGTGTAAATGAGGGACTACCTATTAATGTCTTTGAAAAACTAGGTTATCTTGGTCATATTTCCAATAGTGCTGATAATAGATATATACTTATTCATAGTGTTTTAGATTATATTGATAGTATTAAACTCTTGGATACCAAAAAGAGAACACTCACTACTCTTGAATCCAAAGAGCAAATTGAGGGTTCATCTTATCATACAGATATAAGTCAAGATGGGAAATATATAATCATTACTGAAGGGGACTGTTCTCAACGAGGCATAAAAGTATGGGATATAGAGAAATCCAAATTTATAAGCAAATTTCCTACGCATACAAAAGAGGGAATTTTATCGATTAAAATCGTTCCTAGTAATAGCTTTATTGTCTCTTTTTCTCGTGAAAATAGCATCGATACTTGGAGCATTGAAGGCAAACATCTAAAGCATATTCAACTAACTAGAAATCGATATTATCGTGGTGAGCTAACAATAAGTTCCGATGAAAAGAGCATCTTAATGGGAGGAAATGTTATTGATATAGAGCAAGAAAAAGTTATTAAAGTTTTACCAAAAAGAGAAAATGGATATAACGAGTATCTATTTAATCCATTAGATAGTGATGAGATAATTCATCTAGTAAAAGGGGATAAAAATCTAATTGAACTTTTAGATTGGAAAAATGATAAAAATATTGAGATAGTCGATAATAATTTGAGTTATTATGAATATAAGTTTTCATCTAATAGAGAATCTCTTTTTGTATTAGATAAAAATAGACTATATATTTTTGATTTGAAGAGTAAAAAAGTGATTCAAAAAATTGAGGATATAGATGATGCTTTTCAAACAACCTCTGATAATAGAAACTTACTCTATTTCAATAAAAATGGTGAGTTGATTCTAATTGATATAGAGAGTAAAAAAATCATAAATAAAATAAATACAGGAAAAAAGTTAAAAAGTGTAACTCAAGCTGTTTTAAGTGGTAATAAAAAATATTTAGCCATAAATTTAGGAGACGGTAATGTCTCTATTTGGGATATTAATCGTTCTAAACCTATCTCTATTTTTATCGAAAATAAAGAGGGATTAAATAGACTAATTACATTGGACTCTTCAGGAGAGCATCTGATTTCTGTTGACAATTCTGATATCAGAATTTGGAATTTATCTAAAGGAGAGATACTGCAAACTTATAAAATTGAGAATATTCACAATATCTATCCTGATGACCTCTTTTTGACACCAAATAATCGTTACCTTATTCTCTTTTCAGATGAGAGAACAGAGGTTTGGGATATGGAAAAACATCAATTTATCTCAACAAAATTCAAAGTAAACCAAAGAAAACTTTTTTATGTAGATAAATATCTAGTCTCTATTTTTGAAGAGGAGCAAGTGTTGCTTTATGATAGCAAAAATTTGGAAACACCTATCCGTGAGTTCACGGTAGCAAGAGATAATAGTTGGTTGGTCATTGATAATGAACATCACACCCTCTACCAAGGAGGAGAAGGCATACCTCTATTGAAAAGCAAAAAAATGAATTCAAAAGATGCTTCTTTTTCTCTGTCGTCTTTTATATATAATTTTGGGGGAGATAATTAAACCTCCACCAACTCCACCCCATTCTCCAATAGATAGATAATCACTCCTCTTGTATATTTTCCTGTGATATTATAAATAGCTTTTTTATAATATCTCACTTGTGATTGATGTTTTAGGTTATATTTTTTTGAACTCTTATAGTCCAAAACCATACAAGAATTTTTATACTCCAAGAGCAAATCTATCTGTTTAAACTCATTCTCAAAAGATAGAGACTGCTCTTTGCTTATAGTAGCTCCTCTTAGGAGTCTTTTAAACCGTTCATTGGTAACTAGAGATAGTATACGCTTTTTTATATCCTTGAACTGTTGCTCTTTTAGCTTTAGACCGTAGCTATTTTTTGTGGCAGAGATAGCTTCTGCTAATCCCATTATGCTAAATGAGGGCATCATCTCCAAAGTATAGTGTAGAGCTAGACCAAAATTGATAGCATCATAATCTTTCTCCTCTTTCTCTTCTGCTCTATTTAGCTCTTGGACACCGTAATTGGATATAACTATGGGTTTTGCTATTTTGGGAGATTTGTTTGATGAAATCGAACCTACGGTTTCCTTCAATGAGCCAATAGAGATAGGTCTCATACCCAATGAGTCAAAAATAGAGCCTTTTGGTTTGCGAATGACTATCATACTCTCTATCGCCCTAGTTAGAGCAACATATAATATATTCATCTTATCTTTTGCAGAGAGTCTTTTTTGTCTCTCTACTATAGTTTTATATGAGTCATCAAAATTCTCTCTTTTGCTCATTTTATAATAGACCTCTTTGACATGGAGTGACTCATCATAATCATAAAGCAACAGAGAACGCTCAGGTGCATCCCCTTTCAATCTATCCAAAACAACCACATGTTTAAACTCCAAACCTTTTGAGCCATGAATTGTCATAATCATAGCACCCTCTTTTGAGTTAGATGCCACCTCGATACTAGAGAGTCTAAACTCCTCTATAAATGTAGGAATAGTAGAGAACTCAGAAGCAAACTCCAACAGTCTCAACAGATTCAAATCATCCTCAAAATACCCAAATGCAGAGATAAGACGATGAACTACATCAATAGGCTCTCTAAAAGGGTGAAACCAAGAGAGGTCAATATCGTCTATCGATTTACCTACTCTCTCTAACATAGCTTTGGAATCTAGCTCCAATCCCATAAATAGATACTCTATCATAGCTACTATAGATGCAACCTTTGGGATATGTTTTAGAGAAGAGGAGGTTTTGAGCCGTGTAGCGTAACCTCTGCTATAACACGCCTCTTGGATAGTTGCCCCATCTCTATTTGTAGAGACCAAAAAGGCTATATCTGATAAATTAACTCCTCTCTCCAATAGAAATTCGAGACTAGCTATCGCCTCATCTACCAACTCCTCGGACTCTCGAACCTCTACAAACCCCTCCGAGGCTCTATCTAAATATTTCGCTTTTGGAAAACCTATCATATTTGGTTCAAACCACCTATTGACCTGCTCTACAACCGATTTACTACTTCTATAGTTGGTGTCCATCTGTGCAATCTCGACACCATAATGCTCTGCAACAGAGTCAAAAAGCTCCTCGACCCCACCACGAAAACGATAAAGCGACTGTTTGGTATCGCCAACATAAAAAAAACTCTGAAACTCACTCTGTCCATGCCCTGCAAATAGCTCATCAATTAGAGGTTTCAAAAGCAAAAACTGCAAAGTAGAGGTGTCTTGAAACTCATCAAGTAGAATATGGTGAAACCTGCTATCTATCTTGAAATACAAAAACTCCTTGTTAATACTCTCATGCAACAACCTATAGGTAAAATAGGTCAAATCATCAAAACTCAAAACCCCCAACTGTTTGGCTGTTGAGATATTGGCATTTTTATAGTAGCTAAAAATCTCAAAAAGGTTATGTAAAACTACCTGCTCTTTAACCCTTGCCCACTCTCCAAGCATCCCTTTTAACTCCAAAAACTCCTCTTCTATTTGTGGATTTTTTTGAATATATTTTTTATAGTTTCTATGCTCTAATAGAGTCGTTTTTTCAAAGACACTCTTTTTAAAGAGATTTTTTGTCTCTATCGGCTCAAAGTTTTTAATAGCCGTCTTTGATGCACCTGACTCTATAACCAATTTGTGTAAACTATCCCGTTTTTTATCTATTTGAGTCTCTAATTTAGTTAGATTAAAAAGCTCATACTTCACACTTGGCAAGAGTGGGTCTATCTTATAGAAGTTTTGCATCAACTCAAACATCTTTAAAAATCGTTTATCCTCTATATTCATAGCGAGTTTCACCAATTGAGATAGTAGGGAGTTGGCTTTTATCTCCTCCAAGAAGTTCTGCTCTTTGACCTTCTCATCTATCTCTTTTGTCACAAAATCAGGCTCTATACCAATATAGAGTGATGCCGAACGCAAAATAGAGGTAAAAAAACTATCAAGAGTAACTATAAAATTGGTAGATGACAAAAAGTTATCCAACACCTCTGGTTGCTTCGCTAAAATCTCATCTACACTCAACCCCGTCTGTTCAGAGACAACAGATAACTCAGCCCTCTTATCAGCTAGATTAATAAGCAGACTCAAAACCCTCTGCTTCATCTCTCCAGCGGCTTTGTTAGTAAATGTAGCAGCCAAAATAGTACTAGGCTCTTGGTTTAGAAACAGAAGCGAAATATATCGCACACTTAGGGCAAATGTTTTTCCTGAACCTGCACTTGCACTGTAGGCTAGGTAGGGTTTGAATTGCTTAGGTTGCATTGGAGGACTCCTCTATGATTTGAATATTTGACATTGTTGTTACATTTTTCTTTAGTTTTATTTTTGGCTATTATAGCAAAAAGTTTTATTCCCTCAGCAATTAGAATAAAATTTTGGGATGGTTGCTTAGTTTAAGAGCGTTTAAATCTTTTTTCTTCTCTTTTAGAGGTTTTTAAATGCCTAAATCAAAGGGTTTGCAAAGGATTAAGGGGACAAATATGCTACTCTTTGGGACTTCTATGATACCTAAGGGGGACATTTCTGCTACTTCAGGGGACAAATGTGCTACTTTGGGGTCAAACCGATTTGATTTTAGACCCCAAAAAAGATATACTTCTATTTTTTCTAAAAAGGTGATAAAATGTTAAATATGAATAGTAACACCATAATAATTGACAAACATAGTTCTAGTATCCAATTTTTATATAAACCAAGATGGTCTATTAGGAAAAAAAGTATATGATAGCAGAACGATACTAGATAAAGAGGAATCCCTAAAAATATGGGAACATCTCTATCAAAACCCCTCAAAACTGACAATTGAACCACTAACTCAATATGACATTTTCCAAAAAGATTATAAACATAAAAAGATAAAACAGGTAGCAACTACTATTTTGGGTAGCAAAAGTGTAGTTTTACTTGAAATTATAGATTTCAAAGAGGATAAAAGCAAAACTCATGAGTCATTTGGTTTCTTTTTTATCAAGATAAAACGTAATCACCAACCAACCATTTGACAAAAAAGAACAAATTACAATATAATATCAAATGATGACAAGAAAAGAAGCAGAAGCTATATACTATCAAGGTAAAGAAGTAGTAGTTCCAAAACTATT
>Ga0256845_1001074_pt1 | contig 23168 bp, 20 predicted proteins | sample RiftiametaG_FD_189101 | JGI IMG/M metagenome (GOLD analysis project Ga0256845, IMG submission 189101) | Tube worm associated microbial communities from hydrothermal vent at the East Pacific Rise, Pacific Ocean - Riftia | ecosystem: Host-associated > Annelida > Integument > Unclassified ... | reverse complement strand
TAATGCACTATCCCCGCAGAACAAGATTTATGCGGGGCTCGCCCCAGCACAGACAGGGGGGCTCTAGTATGGCCACAGCGCAGTCACGACTACGGGCCGCAAAATACGAGGCGCCGAACGGTGATTCGATGGCGTTTTCATTTCGTGATTTGTCCAAGACGATCCCGAAGAAGACGCATGCACACGAGACGCGATCGGTGCAAGGTACCTACTACGAGGATCACGGGATCCGGGGGAGACAGTATCCTGTGCGTGCCATCATCTCGGGCGTCGACCACGACATACTAGCGGATCGCTTTGAGAATTTGCTCGTGCAATCCGGTCGCGGCGTCCTGACGCATCCGGTATATGGTGATCGCAAAGTTGTGATCACGGGGGCGATCGAGCGTAGCGATCCATTGGCGACAGCGGGAGGGCTCACCACGTTCGACATTTTGTTCTCTGAGTCCACGCTAGCTGGTTTTGCGATTGACACCGATCCCACGCTAGCCAGCATTGATGTTGCAATTGCATCACTGGCCTTGCCCCGTGGGTTCGAGCGATCGATCCGCCTGACGGCGCCCGCGAGCAAGGCCAGTTTTTTGCAAACGATGCGCGGCCTGGCAGCCGGCGCAAAAAAAACGATCCGCAGGGCCGCCGACGGTAGCCAGGCGCTGACATCCAGGATGACCGCGATCGATAGATCGTTGCAGGCCGCGTTAACAACCGGCGTCGGTACACCGCTTTTGATCGCGGTCCAGATGAAAACCCTGATCGGTGCGCCCGCCCGCTCGCTTGCGTTGCTCTCGGACCGCCTTGCCGCCTACGGGGATCTAGCTGCCAGCATTTTCGCTGGCGAGGGATCTGGCAGCGGAGGCGGAACCGGATCCAGTGCCATCGGGCCGGGGATCGTAGCGCCTTCGGCCATGGGTTTCGGCATCGGGGAATCGATCGCCAATGCGTTCCACGCCAATCGAATGGTCGCAGAGTCGGCTATCTATGCGATGTCTTCCAGCGTCGCCGCCGAAACGTACTCGACCCGATCGCAGGCGTTCGCCGCGGTCGAACAGCTTGCCGCCACCGTGGCAGATTTTCGCGATTGGAGCGATGCCAACTGGCAGGCATTGGCCGCCGCGGAACAACTCGACACCGCCGGCGCGGGGGTATACGACGACGGCGAAAGTCTGCAAGCGCTCCTGTCGCTCGCAGGCCAATCCGCCGCGCTAGTTTTTGGCGGCGACTATGATGCGACCCTCTCACGCAGACTATTGCGCCCGCGCAATATCATTGATCTGTGCATCGATCTGAATGGCGACCTGTCCGGCCTCGATGATTTCATCGCGCTCAACCAGTTCCGGGGCCGTGAGATTGTCGCGGGATTGCCCGCCGGTCGTTCCGTGTCGTGGGTGCGACGTGGGTAGTTATCGCGTCGCCCCCACGGACACCTACGCGACGATTAGCATCCGTCACTACGGGCACGAAGGCGCGGCCGCGAAACTTCGCGCCGCAAACATCGGCGCCGTGGAGCCGTTGATCCCGGGGACCACGATCCAAGTCCCGATCGACCCGTCGATCCATTCGCGCGAGCCGATCACCGGGCCAGAGAGCGATCGCCTCGAGGTAGAGATCGGGGGCGTGCCATTCACTGGATGGCAGTCGATCAACATCAACTTAGGTCTTGACTCTGCCGCGTCGATCGGTATTATTGCCCCGCTTGTTGTTGGGCACATAACACCGCTTACCTACCCCCCTTTGAGGGTCACGCTTGGGGGGGTAGGTTTTTTTGCGGGGACTGCTGTAGGGATCAACCCAACTGGATCCTTGACGGGCCCGTCGTTGCTGTCGATTGCTGGCTACTCGACTTGCGGCCGGCTGCAAAATGTCACGGCCCCGGCGGGGGCTTATCCGCTATCGTTCCGGCGCGAGAGCCTCGAACAAATTGCGATCCGTTTATGCGCTCCGTTCGGGTTCGGGGTCGTCAATCGTAGTGCCGACTCAGAGCCGTTCGAGGGCCGCCAAACGTTTGCACCTGGCACGCAGATCCTAACATTTTTATCCGATCTGGCGCGCAAGCGAGGCGTCCTACTTTCCTCGACGGCGGCGGGGGATTTGCTGATATCAGATCCGCCGCAGATGTCGGCACCGGTGGCATCTCTGGGCGAGGACAGCTTGCCTATGATCGCATGCAACCTTGAGGCGGACGGAGAAAACTATTTCTCCGAGATCACATGCGTCCAGAGGGCGGGCCGCCGGACACCGGGTGGAGGCCATACCGTTGTCAATCCACGACTCGATACCATGCGCCCCTATGCGCGCATGTTTGACGACGTGGCCCCTGGTAGCGCCGCAGAGGTGGCACGACTTACGGCGGGCCGGATGCTTGCCGACGCGGTTGCAGTCACCGTGGGAGTCCAGGGATGGCGGCACGCGGGCGGTAGAGTGTGGGCGCCCGGCGACACGGTGCGGGTGCATTGTCCTTCGCAGATGATCGAAAAACCATATGATTTCATCTGTCGCCGTGTATCGCTGTCGCAGACAGAGTCGGAGACGGCGGCGGAGCTGAGTCTTGTTCTTCCGGGGTCATTTAGTGGCGAGCTACCAACTGTGCTACCGTGGGATCTGTGATCGGTATTATTGACAGCAATGGCGCCGCAAGGATCGGCGGAGGATATAACGTCGACGCGAATGGATCCGCGGCCCCCGGCGATTACTCGCGGGCGATTGAAGGCGATCGCGCGGTGGTGATCCCTGTGAGCGAGTCCGGAGACCATGTGGTGGTTTGCTGGCTTGAGGATCCGCCCGACGATCTCGCGCCCGGCGAACGCCGGCTGGTAGGTCGTTCGCCCACAGGGCAGATCATGGCGTCGCTCACTCTCGCGGGTGATGGCTCGATCAGGATCGACGGAGATTTTGCGATCAGTGGGAGCCTCATGCTAGGCCTACTCGACTTGGGCAAACACGTGCACGAGACGCCCCAGGGGCCCAGCGGGCCGCCCAAGAATCTAGTCCCCCCGGTGCTGCCATAATGGCCACGGGACACGCAGTCGACGCGAGCACGCTCGCGCTCTGGCGGCTGGATGATCAGTACGGCGCTGACTATTCCGCGGCGATCGATGAGACCGGGAACTATCCAGCGGCGCAAGCGGATGCTTCGCGCCGGCCGTCGATCCAAGGAGGGCCCAATGGGCAAGGCGAATACGCCCGCTGGTTTCGTGGCGGCGGGGATTCTCATTTAGAATTTACGCCTGACGCCGCGATGGTTTCCGATCTCAAATCGGATTGGACTTGGCAAGGCAAAGTCTATCTGGAGCGCCTAGGGCTTGAGCATGGGTTTTTCACAATTGGGAAACCGGGCGAGTCGGAAGCGAACAATTATCTCTCACATATCCACGTCACATCAGCCGATGCGATCTACATTTTGTGGGAGTATGACTCCGGGCAAAATGTAATCATCGAAACCCCGCCGGGGATCATGCCCGTTCGGACATGGGTGGACGTGGCCGTTACGGTATCTGTATCGGGAGGCGTAAGAACGACGAGGCTATACGTCAACGGGATGATTTTTCAGACGGGATCCGGCCCCAACGCGACAGGAGGGGAAGCGTCGGAGGGTACCATCGGGATTGATGTCGATGGCACAAATCAGATGCACGGTATGATGCTCTACGCTAGGATCACGCGTGGGGTTTTGTCCGATGCGCAAATCCTCGTAGACGCGGGTCGATCGATCCTTGAAACGACGCCGGACACTCTTGTGCATTGGCGATTTCAGGAGCGGCCCGAGCTGCTCGACATCGGTCCAAACGGATGGCACGGACATCCGTCGCCCATGGGTGATACTCCCATGCGACAGGCGCCCGCGCTGATTGAAGATAACGGTATTGCGCGGGCTAGCGATCTGGCGGGCGAAGCGTTTGGCGTGTACGGGCGAGAAGAAATCCGCCTTGCCCTGATTGCACCATGGTCGCTCTCGCTTTGGACTCGCGGCAATGCAACGGGCGTTGTGCGGACCCTCATGATCTGGGCGGGGGCCGGTGAATCGGAGTCATCGAACTTTTTGACACGATTGCGGATCGAGCCTAGCGCCGGCCAGGACTACGAGTTCCGCCATTTTTCGGAACACGCCGCCGGTGAAAACGATTTGACGGCGGCGGCCGACGGAGCCCTGCGAGATTTCGGATCGCTCGCTACCAACATCCAGGCCCGACGCTATGTCGTTGTTACATTCGCCAGTTTAGGCGGCGGCAACCGGGTCATGCGGGTCTATGTCGACGGCGTAATCGCCGGGACATCGGCACCATTTACGGGCGCGACCGGTGGGCAAGATCCAACGTCAGTGAGCGACTACGGGATACAGTTTTTAGCCTTGTTGCACGGCGTCGCAGATGACGTGCTTTGGTCCGCCGGACCCCGATCCCCCGAAGACATTCTCGACTCCTACAACGAAGGGATCACGCCCGGGGTTTTCATTCCGCCGCCCGACGATATTCCGATCGCCATCGTTCCCGCCGGGGATCCGATCGTAGTCGCGGAACAGGGCCGTGGGTATGACGGCGATGCCCTGTTTTTGCCCACGGAGAACGGTGGGGACATGGTGTGGGAGGCCGGTGATCCCCATCGCACGGGAGGCCTAGGCAACGCGATCTACCTGTCGATGTTCTCGGGTCCATACTGGGCGGATGCGCTGGACAGCGACGACGATGATGCACATCGGCACACCGGCGCGACGGGGCGTGCCCTTGACAGCATGCCGATCACTAGCGCTGCCGTAGCCACCGTCGAAGCTTTCGTGATCGACGATACCGCATGGATGATCACCGCTGGTCTAGCGGATACGATCACGGCCATCGCTAGAATCACGGGCCCCATGTCGGTGTCAATCGCCGTCACCGTAGTAGCGGATGGTCGCAGCGATGGCTTCGAGTACTCGGCGACGTGGGGACAAAGGAAATAAAATGAGCCTGCCAACTCGTACAGTCGGAGAAATCCGAGAAGAAATCATCGCCAACATTGAGGCCCGGGTAGGGCAGTCCGTGCCAATTTTGCCAAAAGCATTCGCGCGGGTCCTTGCTGGGGCGCTGGCTGGTGTCGTTGTCCTGTGGGACAAGTATCTGATCTGGCTCCACTTGCAGCAATTTGCGGCGACCGCCGATGATCAGCCGGTCTACATTGGCGGCCGACAGATAATCCCATTGCAAGAGATCGGCAAAAGTCGGGGCACGGGAACCCCTGACGCGGCCACTACAGCTCAGCTCGATGTTACAGCGATCGCAGTAGGGGCCGGCCCCGAAATCTTGGCAGGGACCCAGTTGCTCGGTCGCACAAACGGCTACACGTATCTTGTCAATGTGGGGGTCCCTGTCCTTGCAGCGGGCGCCGTGCTCCTGTCGGTCACGGCGGTGGCGGACCCCGCCGGAGGATCAGGATCTGGCACCGCGGGGAACCTTGGCCCGGGCGCCCTGATCGATCTCGTGACCGGCGTGCCCCACATGCAAACGGAGGCGACGGTCGCTGCCCAAACGGTCACCGCCGCCGATGCTGAGGCGCCTGAGGACTATCGGCGGCGCGTCGTCGAACGGCACGCCAAGCGGTCTCGCGGCGGGGCGCCGGTCGATTATCGGGCATGGGCCACAGCGGTCGAAGGGATCACGCACGCCTACCCGTACACCGCCGGCCCCGGTCGCTCACGGGTGTATGTGGAGGCCACGCCGGCGTCCAGCGGATCACCTGACGGATTCCCCACGTCGGCTCAGATCGAAGCGGTCAAGGCGTCGATCCAGTTCGACGTAGATGGCATCGCCAATCGTCTTCCCATGGGAGCATTCATCGACGTGGAATCGATCACCCGGCGGGCGTACACGGTCACGGTGATCGGTTTGGCGAACCAAGCCGCCGAGATCAAGGCGGCGATGTTCGCCGGGCTTGCGGAGTATTTCGGATCGCGCGAGCCCTATATCGGAGGCCTGTCCACCACTACCCTGGATCGTGTGTTGCGTGACGAGGTAGGAGGCGTGGTTGCCCAGATCGCGGCGGCCAATGGGACTACGTACACGGGTGCGTTGGTACGGGCCCCCGCGGTGGAGACCGTTGATTTTGCGGGGCGGATTACCACCGGATCTAGCGACGCCACGGAGCTTGGCGGGATCATGACCGTAGGCGGCGCAACGATGCCGGTGGGAGGCGCCACTCGGATCACGGGGTTTCGGTTTGGCGGGGTCAACATCCCGATCGGCGCGACAGTTGTCGCCGCGACGCTGTCGCTCGAAGCGGCGGCGGTCGGTGACACCTACGGCGCATGGGAGATCTCGTGCGAGCCGGTCGCAAGCTCTGTCGCATTTTCAGGAGCGGCGGACGACATCACAGATAGAGCCAAGGGGACGGCGATCACCACATGGATCCCGCCGGCGTGGGCGGCGAACGAGGTCGCTGCGAGCCCGGACATCGCCGCGGCGGTCGATGAGGTCATAGGAGTGGACGGGTGGACGCCTGGGGCGCCTATCACGTTATTCATTTCCGGCATCGGGGATCGGTTGATCAAGGCCCAGGAGGACTCCGTAGGAGTATCTGCGCTCCTATCTGTCACCTACCGGACCGCTGACGGGCCTCTGTCGACGATTATCGTCGACACCCTGACACGTGGTCAGCGAGCTAGTCTCGCGGGAGTGGTGTACCTGTGAGCGCCTACCAGTCGCTAGTGGCCCTCCTGCCATCCGGGCAAGCGTGGGCTACCAGCGTCGAGCGCCGGTTGACACAATTTCTGCGGGGGCTTACCGACGATCTTACGGGATCGATCGATCGGGCGGACCTCGTCTATCTCGACACGTTGCCAGGATCCACCCGACAGCTCGCGGAGCTTGAGGCGCAATACGGGCTGGAGGCGGTCGACGGAATGACCGCCGCGGATCGGCAGCGTCGCATCGGCGGCGCCATGGCGGGCGGCGGCGACCATGGTCCAGACTCGGTCGCGGGCGAGCTCGTCTCAGCCGGCTTTGCCGTCACCGCTCATCCATGGTGGACCGAGACGGCGTGGGGCGAACCCCGAGCATTGGATCCCCGCGACTATTTTACAGCCGTATACGGCGGGCGTGCCATCGATGGACATCTGCTTGGCGCCGTTGTCCTGGAGTCTAAAAAATACGGTGAACCGGGCGCCGGTCACTCGGCAATGGCGGCCGACAATCCCGAGGCCGTAGCCGGGCATTACGGCGGATATGATATTAGCACCATCGTGTCATCGTACGAGGGCCCCGCAGAGTTGCACCCATTTTATGTGTATTTAGGAGGGGCCACATTCCCCGACCTGATCGACATACCGGCGGCCCGACGGCTTGAATTTGAATCCGATGTGCGGGCCGTTGTCCCGCAACATCTCATGATCGTTTTACGAGTAAGGTACATCTAGACATGGCATACAACCCCGCAGCCTCGCATCCTACTAAGACTATAGCCCCTTCGGCCGATTATCCTTACGGGTCAGCACAGGATGAGACACTGCCCTACGATGGTACGGGATACCCGTGGCAAGCTCCTGTGATCGACGATTATATGGGATTCTTCCAGGGGCTCCTTGTCCGGGCCGGGATTACGCCTTCGGGGGCGCCCGACACCGTGCTCGTGTCGGATTACCTCTCGGCATTATCAGCGATTGCCGGAGATCGATTGCCGTTCACGACGGCGATCCTTTCTGCTTCATTACCCGGCGTCGTGGTTGTCGCAACCGACGGATGGGCGTCGCAGGCCGACGCGGGCGGTGGTCGGTGGTACGCGACAGGCGTCACATCGCCGGGCGATGCAGGCACCGGCCCGAGCCCCGCCGGGATGATCTATGACCTGGACGGGCGCGAGTTTGCGATGCTCTCCGAATCGATCAGCCCGCGCCAATACGGAGCGACGGGCGACGGTGTGACGGACGACACGGCGGCACTGATCGCCTGTCTCGCTTATGCGGCCTCTGACATCGTCGGCACAGTACGCATGGGCGAGGGCAGATATGTGGCGATGGAAGCACTCACGCTGCCCACGATGGTACAAATCGACGGCCGATCTGCCATCGTCGATTTCTCTGGAGCCCCGCTCCCAGCGGTGGCTCTCGGGTGCGTCGTGTGCCACGGCGTCGCCACGGCGATCGCCCCGGCGATCTCGTCTGTGGCGAAGGGGGCGATCGCCGTCACATTCGCCGGGGCCCATGGGCTTGCGGAGGGGGACCAGATCTACTTGATCGACTCGGCGAATGGATCGTTTTCCCCGGCGCAAGACTGGTACCGCGCGGGGGAAACAAATGTCGTGGCCTCCGTCCCGTCAGCGACGACGATCACGATGCGCGAACCTACATCGTTTGCATATCCGGGGGCCACGGCGGCCGCCGCAAGTGTGTCGCAGGTGCGATGCGAGGTCTCCGGCCTTGAGATCATCTCTCGCCCCGGCGCGCTGGCAGCACTATCCATCAGCCACGCCGCGGCCCCTCATGTCGTAGATGTGCGCACGCAATCCGGCGGCATTCGGATCGCCAATGCCGTGCGAGCCGTAGTTCGATCTTGCGACGCATATGCAGATCCGGGAGGCAGCGACCGCGGGATCCAGATCCTGAATTGCACCGCTCCGCTGATCGAGTATTGCCACGGCCATTCATCGCTGAACGGCCTTGAAGTTGGGGGCGCGGATGTACCATGGGCGATACCCACAACGGCCGCAGTCGTGATGTCCGGCGCCTACGGCCGCCCGAGTGTGGGCAGTTCGATCCCCGGGCTACGCGTCATGGGTAATTGCATAGGCACGGAAGTCCTCAGTGCTCACGCGCAAGGGGTGTCGGTGGGCGGGTATGCGACTAGCGTCACCCGGTGCCACCTGTCCGGAGGTGGCACCGGCCCGGCGATCCAGGTCGCTGAGACGGTGGGCAACGACCATGCGATCATCGACTGCACAATGAAAGCCCTATCCGCGATGGTAGGGGTGGGCGTAATCGACATGGCGGACACCGATCAAGCATCGCCGGGATCAGGGTCCATCCGCGTGTCGGGCGGGTCGATTGAAATGAACGGATTCGCCGGCCTGGCTGCCAGATTTATGGCCACCACTGGCGGTGCAGGAGCGGATCTGTCGATCGCAGATCTGTCGACGGACGGCGACATACTGATCGACCAAAACGCCGCCGGCGAAGTGTGGGGGATCGTGTCGATCCAGAGCTCGCACTTCGACTTGGCGGGGCTCTTCGTTCGCGCCGCCGAATCTCTTGTGATCTCGGACGATTGCACATTCCGCGACTCTCCTGGACACGCGATCGAAGTCCTCACCCCCGGCTCCGGCGTGCCATTCGCCGAGTTTTCGGTGGTCATATCCGACACAGAGATCAAGAATCCGAACCAGGCCGGAGTTTGGATCAACATGCCGCATGGGGGATCCTCGACGCGATTATTCGTGTCGGGATGCAATGTAAAAAATTGCAACGACGGTGGCAGCGGCCTGGCCATGATGTCGAGTCTAGCGATCCAGGATGTGGATCGTGTCGTGATATCCGGGAGCGTCGTGGGCGACACTCGGGCCGTCCCCAAGCAAATCAACAGTTACGCGATCCAGGCATGCGGCCGCGTGACGATCCAGGGAATGACGGTCGAACAGGGCGGTTCGGATCTTGAGCCGTACTTGATTGCCATCGCAAACCTGAAGCAAATCGGATCATCCTCAGACAGTTCCGCAAATGCGGTCACATCATGCAATCAGGGTGTCGCCGGGGCGGATCCGGATGATGCCCCCGTAGGATCCCGCGGGCTTGTGTCTGGCGACGGTATCACATGCATATCGGATCCCAACGGAACTGGTATCATGTCATTCTCGGACGGCGGGTCGAGTGGATCGATGGAGTTCAACCACTTGACGGGACAGGGGCACCTTAAAACATCCGGGGTGGATATCGTCTGGGAGCCTGGGGCGCTACGGCCCGCAGGCGCGGGCGGGCTGTCGCTTGGGACGGATGCCATTCCGTGGGGGGCCTGCCAGATCCAAGACGTTCACGTCGGCGCCATCACGGCGGACAAGGGCACGGCCGTTGTCCCGGGAGATATATTCTTGGACCCGCGTTGGGGCGTGGGGCGGAGTGTCACCGTGAGAGGGACTCGCACAGCAGGGGTGATCACGATCACCGCCGGCACGTCAGCGATACTCGCTAATCCCGCGACCATTCTCATCTACCCTGACGGGCCCTGGCCCCTTGGCGCCCCGGCCGTGAGCGTGTCCAGATTGCAGCTAGGCAAGGTTTTCGAGGTGTTCGCCTCAGACGACACCGCGCTAAACGTAGCCTACGATGGAACCCCATCGGCCGGCCAAACGTACGGTTTTTCATACATTGCGATCGGTGTATAATGCGATCTCTATGATCAAAGAAATTGCTTTGTTCGCCACCGTCGCTGCCCCCATGGGAGCCGCGGCACTGGCTGATTTGCCGATCGACACCGTTGGATCTACGGGGGCGATCGGCGTCTTGCTCTGGCTGGTGTCTACCGCCCGCGGCGCGCTCACGGATTACCGCGACGACGTCTCATCCCGCAAGCTTGCGCGAGTGGAACGCGTCACCGCAGAGGCACTCGCACGTAATGAAGAGAAGGAGCATCGGGCCGCAGAGCGTAAGCACTGGCTGATCATCGAGGAACGAATCTCCGCTCGCAAGGCAGAGTGATGTGACGCAACGGGACAAGCGAGGGATCTGCTCCGACCTCCAGTAATCCGTAAGAGTTTTCAATCAGATCTATCGCCATACGGCGGCGATAGATCGCCCGCTCGAGGAGCGCCATCCGACGACCCGCCGATTTTCCGCGTCGGTACAGTCTACGGATCTTACGGCGCAAGTACCTCACGCCGCGCCGCAAGATCACGATCGCCGCACGACGTGCCATCATCATGAGCGCATTCGCAAAATAACCGCCTAGGATTTTAGCGATCATAGGCTCCCAGCGGCGTGCCACCATTCACGGAAAATCCGTAGTCCATGTCAATCATAAGTTCGAGCGCCACCGGCTCGACTACCATATTAAAGAACGACGGCCCCGGGTCGTGAGGCTTGCGCGTCCATGCCGAATGGCATGTCACCGATGCCACTAGATGCCCATGAGACATCGCATCGCGTATCGTCCCCCTCAGGGCTTGCTGGGCCATGCTCACGTCGTATTCGTCGCCCACTGTCAAACTGTTCTCATCCCACGCAAATCCGATCGTATGACGATTGGATCCGTTGCCGTGTTTCGCCCAGAGCTCGTAGGGGAGATTCTGGAACAGAACGCCAAGTGTAGGATTATAGATCACGTGATACGGTGTCCGGCGGTACCGGGCCGCGGTTGCCAGGATGAGCGCGTCTCGATGAGTGCCCCCGCGCTTGCAGGCTCGACGGTAGACCGAGCGAGACGGGCCGAAGCCGCCGCTCACGGCCGTATGGTGCACGCAGATGCCTGTGACTGTGCGCGAGCGGCCCTTGTACCATTTGTTTGGACGGCCCTTGAGGGGGCCGGTATCAATGACTTGGAGTTTCATTTCTTCCTCGGATGCGGACCCCAGTAGGGCCACGGCCCGCCATGGGTCGCGGCCTCTGATACCCATGACGGTTCATCATCATTGTCGATCAGATCCATAGGGTCGATCTGATCGCGGGTCAAATCTAGTATGCCGATCGTCGGTATACTCACGACAAAAAAATCGTCATCCATAGAGACTATTTCGCCGATCATCGTCGGCGATGAGAGTACGAGGACGGTGTCGCCGGGGTTCACACCCCCTAAGCCCCGCCGCGGTCAAACCGGGCGGGGCGGGGGTCGATTACGACGGCGCCCTAGAACGGTATTTCATCATCTGGCCCCGGGCTTTGCACGACATACCCGGCGCGGTCAAGGGCGGCCTGATCCATACCCATGCCAAGGAGGGCATCCTTGCTGTAGATTTTTCCATCGGGGCCAATGAGCTTCACCGACCCGCCGTCGGTCGGCCCCGCCGCCGGAGCCCCAGGGGGTCTGACCGCTCCGAAGTCCTTGACCGCCGGGGGGCGATTAGGTTTGGCCGCGGCTGCGGCTCCTTCGCTGGCTCCCTCCAACTCTGAAAGCTCATCGGCCGCGTCTACGCGATTTGCGACCGCGATCCGCTTGCCCTCGTCCAAGTATTGGACCGTCTTCGGCGAGACGAAGATCCCCGGAGTGTCCTGTGATCCGTTGTGCTTGAGTTCAAGCACAATCCTGACGTAGTCCCCCCGGAAAATCTTTTCGCCGGGTACCCAATCCTGGCTATTCTGATCCAGGATTTTTGGGTGCCACGGCATCGGGCTGGAGCACTCAATGATCCAATGGCCTGGCCAGCCCTCATTGTCGCAAAATGCCACGTCTTTTGTGTTTACTTCTTGGCTATCTCCGTCCTTTATCTTGTACGATATTTTCCTGCGAGAGGTCAGTGGGATGCCGCAAGCCTCATGCGCAAACTCTTTGATTTTTTTCAAGACCCCATCGATTTTGGGATCATCCTTCGGAATCGCTAGGGCGATGAATACCGAAGTTTTCCGCGTGACCCCATCGTCCTTAAACATGGGGTTACCTTTCTTGTCGCTTCGATCATAGCGACCGGTAACGTCCCCGCCGACGACTCTCCCGCGGGGCGTGAGGACTAACATTGTCTCTTCATTTTTGCTCATTTTCTAGCCTTTCTATTTCTTTTCCATGTCCAGCGCCGTCCGTCATTAGCGCCCTCGAAGGTTTGTTGCGCGCACTCATGGCGTCCACTAACCTCTCTGAAACACCCGCAGCGATAGCCTGTGTTGGCGTTATTGGCACAATAGGCTTCGCTATGTCAACCCCGCATGCGAGATTGACAGTCTCGACTGCGGTCGTACTATCACGCCAAGCGAGTGCACCGCGTCGTCCTATCTTGTAATAGCATCCATCGGCCGGCGTGCCATTATCGATCATCGCCATCGCTTGCTCTTCGAGCGCCGTGAGTCGCCACGACGTGATTTTTTTCGCCTCTCTCATCCGATCAATCTCGTTCGCTAGATCGATCTCGACGCCGTCCGCAATCTCGATCATGGCGTAATCCGCCGCAATCAAGGAGACCTCTCGCGCGGCCGGGCAACCCGCGAGCGCGGGGCAGTATCGACAGTGCGCCCCGGACCGCAACCCCGTGGCACCCGATTGGATCTCCGTGAAGACCTCACGGACCTCACGGTTCGATTCACTTATCGCGGCGGCGTCAAGGCGCCACTCGGACACGGAAGGGGAGCCGTGGCTTACGAGTGGCTGCACGATCACCAGCGTGGCCGTGGAAACGCCGAACACTCCTGACAGGATCCACAGATACACCCGAAGTTGAGCGTTGCCCACGACGTCGACGGGGTCGCGGCCAAATTTGAAATCATAGATCGTGAGATGATCACCCTCGATCCGATAGGCGTCGACTTTGCCTGGGATACCGTCTCGGGAGTGTTTCGCCTCGGACGAGAGTCCCCCGCCTCCGCCCACGGCGTCCAGGCAGACGCCGACGGCGTAGGCGTCACACGGATCGATGTCGATATCACCGATCGCCAATAACGCCTCGTGTACGATGCCATGGAGGCGGACCCCTTCCTTCGCGGATTCGCCCCGCTCGCCACGTTTCGGGGCTCTCTCCGCCGCGGCGGGCATGCCCCGGCAACCGCCCCCAAGGTACTTGTCCGCGTCCGATGGGTGGATCTGGATCATGTCGATAACCCCTCGAGGAACGCCAGAACGTCAGGCCGATCGTCTGAGGCGAGATTCAAAGCGGCCCCCATCGCTAACATTTTGATCTGCGGGAGCTCCATCCCCCCGGCAATCAGCCGCGCATAGGCGTCCGTGATCTCTCGTTCCGTAGTGGCGCCCGGATTGAAGTGTCGATCCACGTCGCCGGATCCCATGCCCCGGCGACGTAACCACCTGCCCTTGGCGGGCCCAGTTTTGTAGCGCCCGCGGGTCGCGGTGTGGACGACGGAGGACCATGGGTGTCCAGCGGAGTCGAGCACTTCCAGCAGTTCCTCATTTGTCGCGGTTTGTTCCGCGGTTTGTTTGCGGATGAATGGAGCCAGGAGACCCGCGGTTTGTTCCGCGGTTTGTTCCGCGGTTTGTTCCGCGGTTTGTTCCGCGGTCGGTTCCGCGGTCGGTTCCGCGGTTTGTTCCGCGGTTTGTTCCGCGGTTTGTTCCGCGGTTTGTTCCGCGGTTTGTTCCGCGGTTTGTTCCGCGGTTTGTTCCGCGGGGGCGAGGTTGAGGAAGCGGCGTGCGAGACGCTCTGCGTCTCCGGCGTCGTCGGTTTCGAATATGATGGTGATTCTCATTGTCGGATCAGCTTTCGTATTATCGCGTCAATCGCTAGAGCGAAGAGATATCCCACCGCCAGTAACGCTTGTGGGAAAAATAGAAGCACATAGTTACTCTCCCGATGGTGGCATGGTCAGGACGAAAAACGTACAGGTGAGGACGGTGATCACGTCCATGACCATCATCGTCAGAGCACCCGGATGACCTGTCATCAAAAAGCTCACAGACGAGCCAACGTTTAGCCCCAGCATGATCCCGGCCGCCGTTGCGATTTTGTTTCGTCTTGTCACGCCTAGACTCCTGCACTATTTCGCGAAGAACGTCAACACGCTTGACAAAAAACGTTTTGCAAGCGATCAACCTAGCGTGACAATCCAACACAAATTCGGCCGGCTGATAGCGATCGAAGGGATCGACGGCGCCGGCAAAAGCTACCAGGCGGCCCGTCTCGCGGCCACGATAGGAGCCCTATGCGTCCACCAGCCATCGGGGCTCCTAGCCCCGTTCATTCGCGAATCGATCACTACAGGTGATCTTACGCCGCGACAGCTCGCCGTGTTATTTGCCGCAGCTCGACTGTGGGGCGAAGAAGAAATAAGTACTGCCAGATCATCCGGCCGCCACGTCGTATCGGATCGATATAGAGCCAGCACGCTCGCGTATCAGATTGATTCTGGGCAATCGCACGATGAAAATAAAATCATCGCCGCGATCGCTAGGACATCGATCCGCCCAGACCTCACGATTATCCTGGACATCGACGTAGACGAGGCCGCGACACGGATCTCCAGCCGCGGCCGCGATCCGTTTGAGCTGGATCGAGAAAAACAGATCAGCGCCCGCGTTGCCTATTGCGAGATGTCGATCCGCGAGAGCGATCACATTTTGATCCCCGTTGGAGGAATGGGGCGGAGCGAAGTGGCGGCAAAAATCCTCACAGTGGTCACTAGAGCGGGGATCCTAGATCGATGATGATTGCTCGGCCGTATCAGGTCGATCTAATCACCCGGGCGGAGGAGGCCTTCAGTCGGGGTGAGGTCCCGATCATTGTCGCGCCAACGGGGGCAGGGAAGACGTTCATTTTGTCGCGCCTCGTGGTCCCGCACACCCTTCTGATTGCTCACAGGCGCGAGCTGGTCTCGCAGATCTCTTGCGCGCTCGCACTTGAGGAGATCAAACATTCAATCGTTGGGCCGCCCATGCTTGTTCGCCACGTGATCAAAAAACAGATCGGAAAAACCGGGAGATCGTGGCTCGATCCCACCGCGACCGTCACTGTCGCGGGGGTCGACACACTCAAGAATAAACCGGCGGCATGGTGGATCAATTTCCGGCGATGCCTGATCGACGAGGTCCATCATTTGGTGCGAGGCAATAAATGGGGAAAATGTGCGGAAAAACTGCCCACAGGATGCGACCTAGGCGGCGTCACGGCGACGCCGGAACGCGCCGACGGGAAGGGTCTAGGGCGTCACGCGAGCGGCTATGCTGATTGCCTAATCATCGGACCCACAATGCGATCTCTGATCGATGAAACACACTTGGCCGATTTCTTGATCTACATTTCCCGCAAGTCCGTAGACCTCCAGGATGTCAAAACCGGGGCAGACGGTGACTATATTCCGCGACACTTGGCCGTCGCTACAAAAGCCGCTCAAATCACCGGCGATGTGGTCGGCATGTACCAGGCTCACGCGCGGGGGCTCCCCGGGCTCACGTTTTGCGTCGATCGTGATCACTCCGCCGAGATATGCCAGGCGTACAATGACGCGGGCGTTCCCGCGGCCGCCGTCGATGGTACCGACACGGCGGAATATAGGGAGGATTGCTTGGCCAAATTGGAGCGCGGGGAACTGCTACAAATCACTAGCGTGGATCTGTTCGGGGAGGGCACGGACCTCCCCGAAGTGCGCGCCATATCGATGGTGCGACGAACAAAATCACTAGGCGTGTTCACGCAGCAATTTGGCCGTGGGGCTCGCAAGGCACCCGGCAAGGATCGTTTTTTCGTTTTCGATCATGTCGACAACGTGATCATACATCACGGCGCGCCAGACTATCCGCGCGAATGGTCGCTCAGCGACCGGGAGACGTCGGGCAACGGCTCGGATCTGGGAGCCATCGCGGTCAAAATGTGTACGAATTGCACCATGCCGTACAAGCGGCACTTGACAAAATGCTCTCACTGCCAGCACGAGCCCAAACCGGCACATAGATCGATGCCAGAGCAAGTAGACGGCGATCTATACTTGCTCGACGCCGCGGGAATGGAGGCCCTGCGATCCGCGATTGAGGAAATAGATCACAGCGAAGCCGATGAACGGAAACGTCTCGAAAAAAAACGCGTCCCAGAGATCGGAATCCTAGCTGGATGCAAGCGGCACAGGCTGAGACAGGCAGCGCAAAGAGAGCTACGTGCCACCATGGACGCATGGGCCGGCGAACAGATCCACACCAAGGGGCAAACGTATCGCGAGGCCCAAAAAACATTCTTCCTGACCTTTGGTCAGGATTGCGGATATGCTCGGACACTCGCGGCCGGACCCGCCGCGGAACTACAGGAGTTGATCAATGACGCCTCTTAATGGATGGGCCCGACGGTGGCAGATACCGCCGGAGGCCATCGCAGATTTGGTCGAGGCCATGGCCCCTAGTGGCCAAGAAGTGCATGCCAAGGGCACGCCGGAGAGCGCCGTGCAAGCCGAGGTGCGCATGCTTTCGGCCGCAGCTGGGTGGAAGGTGTGGCGGAACAACGTGGGCGCTTGGGCCGACAAGGAGCGGACGAGGTTCATTCGTTACGGGCTTTGCAACGATTCGAAGGCGATCAATGATAAAACAAAATCCGCTGACCTTATCGGGTTGCGTCCCGTCGTCATCACGTCCGCGGAGATCGGCAAAACGATCGGCCAATTTGTTTCGATCGAGACGAAACGAGCCGGCTGGACAGAGGGCAAGGACAAGGAGACCGTCGCCCAACGCCGATGGCTCACTATGGTGGCGGCGCTTGGCGGGCATGCCATATTTTCGACAGGAGAGATCGAATGAATCCTTGGCCATCGGCATACGACGCGCTCGCTGAGTTCGATCAGTGGATCCTATGGCGCCCCGTCCCGAGCGCCGTGAGGCCCGGGAAGGTCGACAAGAAACCGACCAACCCCGCCACCGGCAAAAATCAATTTGGATACCTTGATCCGCCCGCATGGATGTCAGCCACGGAGGCCTACGCCGCCGCGGAACGGACTGGGCACAAGGTCGGATTTGTGCTGACGCGCGAAGACCCGTTCGCGTTTATCGATCTCGACGAGTGCCGCGACGGGGCCGGGTGGAACGCCGCCGCGAACACCATCGTCGCCGCGACCTCGGGGGCTCTCGTGGAGGTGTCGCAGTCACAGCGCGGCCTCCATATCATCGGCCATCATTCGGCCTGTCCGGACCACGCGATCGATGTGAAGGGATTCGGCGGGCTCTATCGTCATCGCCGATTTATTGCTCTCGGACACGACGCCTATGGCGATTCCGGACATGACATCACCGAGCCCCTAGAGCTAATCGCGTCGAAGTATTTCGTTCCCCAGGTTCACGCGTGCGTGCCCTTATCATGCGGCCCGGACAAAGGTTGCACCGGCCCCACGGATGACGATGAGTTGATTCGACGGGCGTGCAAGGCGAAGCCTGACTTCGATGACACTTGCCCGTTCAAATCGTTATGGCGAGCGAATGAGAAGGACCTGTGTAAGTTTTTCGGCGACGGCGACGGGTACGATGCCAGTGCCGCCGACGCGGCCTTGATACGGCACCTCGCGTTTTGGACTTGTCGCGATGGCGAACGGATCATGCGGCTTCTCATGCGTGACGACTGCAAGCTTTACCGCGCCAAGTGGACAGACCGGAGCGACTATTTACAAAAGTTTACGATCCCTCGGATCCTTGCCAGGACCACGCGGATCCACGATCGTAAACCGGCGGAGCTGAAACCCGAAGTCGAGGAAGCAACGGGGATCCGTCGACGTACCAACTACCAGCTGATGCCTCCTGACGCACAGATAGAGCACTTCGAGGGATGTCACTACGTTCGGAGTGTGGATCGCATTATCACGCCGCGCGGCGAACTCTTGGATCGCTCCAGATTCAAGGCGACATTCGGCGGCTATGTTTTCGGACTCGACGACACTGCGACGAATACGACGCGCGATGCTTGGGAGGTTTATACGCAGAGCCAGGCGATCGATTACCCGCAAGCGGATTCGCTCTGTTTTTTGCCCGCGAGAGAGAATACCACGCTGCATAAAATCGACGGAGATCAAGTCGCTAACACGTGGGTCCATTGTGCGACGGAATCGATCGAGGGCGATGCGTCGCCGTTCGTCGCCCATGTGCAAAAAATTCTTCCAGAGGGACAAGACGCCGCGATCGTTATGGCGTGGATGTCCGCTGCCGTTCAGTATCAGGGCAAAAAATTCGATTGGTGTCCTGTCGTGCAAGGTGTTCCCGGTAACGGCAAAAGCACTCTTGGGCGGTGTTTGCGGGCTGCTATCGGCAACAAGCATGTGAGCGAGCCGAGTCCGAAAGCCATATTTTCGGACAGTTTCAATGAATGGCTTGCGACTTCGATTCTTGTAATCGTCAATGATGTATTCATCCCGCCGGGAGAGTCCAGGGCGATGGATGTCATCAAGCCGATGATCACGGAGAACTACGCGATGATCCGTAGAATGCGGTGCGCCGGCGCTACGGAGCGGATCTGTGCCAATTTTTTCATGACCGCGAATCGGAAGGACGCGATTCCAAAATCAGAAAACGATCGACGGTTCGCGGTGTTGTTTTGTGCACAGCAAACCGTCCAGGATCTTGCGCGCGACGGCATGGGAGAGGGTGATCCATATTTCAGAAATCTGAACGACTGGCTCGACTCAGGCGGATTCGCGATCGTCTCACACTATCTCGCCCACTACCCGATCCCCGATGCTCTGGACCCCACGAAAGGGTGCCGCCGGGCGCCCCGGACATCATCGCACGCGGAGGCAATATCTGAGGGTAGGAGTCCGGCGACGCACGCCATTGCGGAATCTATGGAGGCTGGCATCCTCGGATGTCGCGGAGGGTGGATGTCGAGCATCCGGGCCACTCGGGCCCTACTGGACCTCAGGATCCCATGCGGCACACGGGCCGTGGGTGTCGCTGCGCACGAGCTTGGGATGGTCCCTTGTCCGGGGCTTGTCCGGGGACGATCGAGGCGCACGATCAAATCAGAGGGCGGGCGCCCGGTGCTATACGTGACACCGGAACTTGCGAGATACCTGGACGGGGTCATCGACCCCGTCCAGGAGTATGAGGTGGCTCAGGGATATGTTAGTATGTGATCGTGGAATCACCATCTACACCTGCGATCCAAGCCGCTCAACGAGGCATGTCGTTCTATCGCTCCGTGCCCTTGGCGAGCATCCCCGAGCCAGAATGGCATGCCACGCTATCCACCCCACCGGTGGCAATCCTCCTGACTCCGCTGGTGGACAACGCAACGGCAGGGGGGATTGTCTACACGTCGCTGCTGGTTGACTCCGCCGGTGATCTTGTCGCCCCAGGAGGCTGTTTGATCGAGTATCAAATCGGAGAACTTATCGTAAGGAATGGCGCCGATGTGGCCATCGGCGGGACCACGCTCGCAGACATTCCGCCTTACATATCTGTCGTCTCCAGGAGTGTGGGCGGGGCCTATGCGACGATCCGGGTTGTGGCGATATCGAACGTCCCGCCGGGGGTCGACAATATCGAGTTGCGAGGGAGGCACTTCTAATGTGGATCCTAGGAGATGAGGACGGCGGCGGCGGTGGTGGTGGTGGTGGTGGTCCTGTTACGCATGCGTCCACACTAGGCAAGACCCCCAACGACCATCACGCTCAACAGCACGCGGCGACGGGTGGGGATCATACATTCCCCGGCGGCACCGCGGCATACTTGCGCGCCGATGGGACGTGGGTGGTACCACCCGCGGGCGGGTCGGTTGCCCATTCCGACACCACGGGACAGACGGCCGACGATCACCACTCGCAGGCGCACGGTCTCGCAGGCGGGGATCATACTAGCTCGACTATAGCGGATCTCAACACCCTGATCGCCGACGGCAACGTCGACGATGCGTCCGCCGCCCGCCCGCCTACCGCCCACACCCACGCCCACTCTGACGCCACGGGGCAAGGCCCCAACGACCATCATTCGCAGGCACACGGTCTCGGATCTGGGGACCACGGATCGACAACTCTCGCGGGTTTGAGTGCTCTGATCACCGATGGAAACGTCGACGATTCCGGCGCCTCTCGCCCGCCTACCGCCCACACCCACGCCCACTCTGACGCCACGGGGCAAGGCCCCAACGACCATCATTCGCAGGCGCACGGTCTCGGATCTGGGGACCACGGGTCGACAACTCTCGCGGCGCTCAACGCCTTGATCTCCGACGCAGATATCGATGCGACAGGCGACCCGCGTCCACCGACCGCCCACACTCACGCCCACTCTGCAACGACGGGCCAAGGCCCCGACGATCATCACTCACAGGCGCACGGTCTCGGATCTGCGGACCATGGGTCGACCACTCTCGCGGCACTCAACGCTTTGATCTCCGACGGAAACGTCGATGATGCGAGCGCCCCTCGGACACCTCTCGCCCACACCCACGCCCACTCCGACACCACGGGGCAAACAGCCGACGACCATCACAATCAGGCGCACGTGTTTGCGGGCGGCGACCATTCGGCCACAAATTTGGCGGCCCTGAACGCCATGATCACCGACGGCAACGTCGACGATTCGTCCGCCGCCCGAACTCCTACCGCCCACGCGGCGGCGCACGGATCTGGCAGTGGAGACGAAATCGACATCGTAGCCCTCGGGGGCTACCCCGGCGGCACTACAGACTATCTACGCGCTGACGGTTCATTCGCTCCGCCGCCTGCCGGCGGCACCGTTGCCCACTCCGACACCACGGGCCAGGGACCTGACGATCACCACGACCGGGCTCACTCGATGCTATCAGGAGCGGACCATACCTTCCCAGGCGGCTCTACGTTTTTGCGCGCCGATGGGACGTGGGCAGCCCCAGGCGGGTCCGTTGCCCACTTCGATACCACAGGACAAGGCCCCGATGACCATCACTCGCAGGCGCACAGCCTGGCTGGAGGTGATCATACTGGATCGACTATCACGGCGCTCAACGCCCTGATCACCGACGGCAACGTCGACGATTCCGGTACCGCCCGCCCGCCTACCGCCCACACCCACGCCCATTCGGCGGCGACGGGACAGACGGCGAACGACCATCACTCGCAGGCGCACGTGTTTGCGGGCGGCGACCATACGGCCACCGATCTGGCCGCACTGAACGCCATGATCACCGACGGAAACGTCGACGATACATCCGCCGCCCGCCCGCCTCTCGCTCACACTCACGCCCACTCCGCAACGACGGGGCAAGGCGCCGACGATCACCATTCGCAGGCCCACGGCCTTGGATCCGCTGACCATGGATCAACGACCATGGCGGATCTGAACGCCCTGATCTCTGACGCAGATATCGACGCGACAGGCGATCCCCGTCCACCGGCCGCCCACACTCACGCCCACTCCGCAACGACGGGCCAAGGCGCCGACGATCACCATTCACAGGCCCACGGCCTTGGATCTGGTGATCATGAATCAACGACCATGGCGGATCTGAACGCCCTGATCTCTGACGGCAACGTCGACGATGCCACGGCCCCGCGGACACCGACCGCCCACGTCCATGCCCATTCGGCCGCAAGCGGACAGACGGCCGACGACCATCACAACCAGGCTCACGTGTTTGCTGGTGGTGACCACTCGGCCACAGATTTGGCGGCCCTGAACGCCATGATCACCGACGGCAACGTCGACGATTCGTCCGCCGCCCGAACTCCTACCGCCCACGCGGCGGCGCACGGATCTGGCAGTGGAGACGAGATCGACATCGTAACCCTCGGGGGCTACCCCGGCGGTACCACGGACTACCTCAGGGCCGACGGTTCCTTCGCTACTCCTCCAGGCGGAGGCGGGGGCGGAGGCGGGGGCGGTGCGGCCACGAGCATCGACAGGTCTCGCCATAACTTTTTTTCGTCAGGCGTGGCGCTGGTCTATCTGCCGAGCAATACCCAAAACGAGCAAGGCATCATCACGGATTACACGGTGTCGATGTTGGCCGCGTCTGACGGCGAGATTATAGCGATCGAGGCACGGTCCGATACCGCCGCGGGCGATACGATTATCGGGATCCACACCAACGAAAACACCACGCCAAACGCCACAGTTACGGAGACGATGCTGGAGGACATCTCCCAGACATTCGATTTTGCTGGCGTCTCCGGGCGGACATTCTCGGAGGGCGACGAGATCGCTATTTCCTTCGATCCAACAACGGCGCCGAGCGGTGTGAACGTGACGATCGTATACCAGTACGATGTGAGCACGGCGCCGGACGGTGCTATATCATGGGATTTCGACGCGGCTTCTACCGTCGCCGCGGATCCAGGGGCTGGCAAATTCCGCCTCAATGCGGCTACTTTGGCGGCTACTACCGAAGTGTACGTCTCGGCCACCAACTCCGCCGGGCTCGACATCGACGTCTGGCTTGCGAAGCTCGCGGACACCTCAGCGCTTGTGATCGGGTCGGGCCGGGACTCGGCCGTTAGCCTGTCCGCGGCCGTCAACGGTGCGCCAGTGGATGGTACCGGCTGGTGGACGATACCGATCACGGTGGCCGACACAGTTGGCGTGCTGTTTACCGATGTCGCAAACTGCCGATTCCATGCGGCCGGATCCGCGGGCGGCGGGAGTGCAGGACCGTCGGTCTCGGAGGTCACAGCGATCGCAAGCGGATCGACAAAA
>Ga0256845_1001073_pt1 | contig 23178 bp, 20 predicted proteins | sample RiftiametaG_FD_189101 | JGI IMG/M metagenome (GOLD analysis project Ga0256845, IMG submission 189101) | Tube worm associated microbial communities from hydrothermal vent at the East Pacific Rise, Pacific Ocean - Riftia | ecosystem: Host-associated > Annelida > Integument > Unclassified ... | reverse complement strand
CATGAACCACCGTTTTCACCCTGATATTCGGGAAGCCTTAGCGCAGCGTATTCACGATCATGCCATTGATGATGCGTTGCATAATTTTTTGGACATTGACGATGATGGCATGACTCAGAAAAAAGGGGTTGGGTTTATGGGAGGGCATGGTACTTTACGAACGAACCCGTATTATCGCAAGGTTGCCCGAACTGCCCAACTATTGGCACAAAACGGATATTTGGTGATTTCCGGTGGCGGACCGGGGATTATGGAAGCCGCCAATTTTGGCGCATACATGGCGAACTATTCCTCGCAGGATTTGGAGACGGCTCTTCGTATCCTGGGGCAGGCCCCTGCATACACTCATCCTCACCATTTTGCGCAAGCGAAAGCGGTGCTGGCCCGCTATCCGGAGGGACATGAGAGCTTAGCCATTCCCACCTGGTTTTACGGCCATGAACCAAGCAATCTGTTTGCCAGCCACATTGCGAAGTATTTCTCGAACAGCATCCGCGAGGATGGACTCCTGGCGATCAGCCTGTTTGGCGTGATCTATGCTCCGGGAAGCGCAGGAACCACGCAGGAAATTTTTATGGATGCCACCCAGAACCATTACGGGAGTTTTGGATTTTACAGTCCCATGATTTTTTTCGGAAAAGAACGTTATACAAAAGAGACGTTTCTCTTTCCAATCGTACAGCAGCTCGCGTGGGGACGGAAATATGCTGACCTGTTGTTCCTGACAGATTCCCCGGAGGAGGTGGTGGCGTTGATCCGGCAGCATCCCCCATTACAGGCAGCAGCAGAGTAAATCGTCGTTTTCTGGGGGAAACAACGGAGTGAAGTGGCTTCAACATTTTCTTGACATTCTCAGGAATAGCTGGTATATCACGTAACGTGTGATGACGAAACAGCATAATAGCAGCACAACGCTTTCAGGAGTGCGAAAAGCTCCGCTTTTCTTCTTAAACCTGCGTGATTTTCATTTAGGTCGCACGTTGCATTATCGTACATCGTTGGCTGATAATTTATTGAGCGTTTTTATCAGGCAAGACATAATGCCGCATGAATCGTGAGCGGATCACGTGCGGACATTATGGGAGGTGACCTGGTCTGATTCTATGTATCAAAACGTCCTGTTTTTTGTTCTCGTTTGGGGACTCTGGATTTTGGGGATGCCTCAGACCGTGTTTGCGCAACGAACAATTCTTCAGCAGCAAGTATTTCTTAACATTCCGGCGTACAGCCTGAGTCTTTATACGCAGTATGCAGATCAACGATGGGAACGACTATCCATTCCAGTGGGAGTCGGGCGGGGAGTGGAACGGAAATATCAAACACCGACAGGAGAGGGAGAATTATATGCGAAAGCGAGTGGGGTTATCTTCCAATATGGCTCTCAGAATCCGGAAAAACTTGTGGGAAAGACAATTACTTACTCGAATACCTTTGACCCAAAAACGCTGAAACCTGTGCGGATCAAAATGCCGGATGACATGAAATCCATTTTCATGAAGGTGAGTAGTGACCTCGATTCCCAGTTTTATACCCGGTTTGTCCTGCATGAAACCACTGATTGGTTTACAGTCGGGACTCCGGCTTCAAAAGGGTGTGTCCGAATTGATCGCGCTGATATGCAGCGATTGTATCGTGCGATTGCTCCGACAATTGAAGAAGGTCCCTTTCCGAATACAATTCCGATCAGGCTCTATTATGATGTTGCGGAATATTATCCTGAACAAAAAATGGTGGTGCTGCACGCGAATATTTACAATCGGCAACTTGACTATGTTCATGAAATCCTCTATGATTTGAAAGAGGCTGGTCTTGATACGACTGTCATGAATATGCCCGCATTAGTCACGATCGTCAAGCAGGCAGAGCAACAATTTGAACAGGCGAGACGCACAATTCAGAACCGTTTAAAGAAAGCGCCTTTTGAGCGGTTTATTCGTGACGATGAAAAACAATTATTACATTTCACCTTTTTTCTAAAATTTGGCTATTGATCGTTATGATGAAAATCCCCGATATTTCTTGACATGACATGTCATGGATAACAGAATCAGAATAATGGGCCTTGATCCTCGCACAAAGTTACTGGGGGTTGTGATGCTGCTTGTGACAACGTTTCTCGTTGAACAGGTCCGCTGCCTCCTGGGACTAAGTGTGTTATTCGTCCTCGTTGCCTTCGCGACGAAAACGTCTGCGTTGACGTATCTCAGGCACTTGCTCCTGCTCTCTTGGCTCATGATTGTAACATTCTGCATTCATGTCTGGGCACGCGATGCCGGACATGGAGCAGACACGTTTCTTGCTGATGGCGTGCGACGCGGGTTCATAGCTGTTGGGCAATTGAGCGTGGCTGTTGGTTGGATCTCGATTCTTCACAGAATATCATCACCATTGGAGCTTATGGGCGGCCTTGAGCGGATTTTACATCCATTGCAGCGAATCGGAGTCTCGGTCCATAACCTGTCGATCCTTGGTATGCTCAGTATGCGTTTTCTTCCAATTGTGTTTGAAGAAGGGCAGTATCTTCTTCACGCGTATACGGCTCGCGGTATTGAGTGGAACCGGGGGACGCTGGGGAGACAGTTCAAAAATGTACTCTTACTCTGCGTACCGTTACTCAGCATGTTGTTACGGCGAGTGGAGCATATTACTTGTGCAATGGAAAATAGGGGCTTTTGTGTTGGGGCCGCACGTTCATCGTTCCAGGAATTCCGTCTGCGGACTGTAGACTACATTGTATTGGGGGGAAATCTGGGGCTTCTGATTGGCTGTTACGCGATCAATCGCATGTAATGACGATCGCTTGTCGGAAATGTTCTTGGAGAGTATTATAGGTAAAAATTTTCTTGATTTTATTAAGCATCCGTGGTGTGGTATAATACGTTCTCAAAAAACCGTCTATGACTACAATGAATACACGACGGGATGACGGATTCTGCACTTTACATAGAAAAATCCCTGGGGGGCATTTCAAGATGATTGGTATAAAGTGTACGAGGGGGAAGGAATGATGAATGGAATAGATCGAGTGCTGGGCGACTTCATTATTGAGTCACAAGAAAACCTGGAACGCTTAGATCATGAGTTTGTTGCATTGGAACACGATCCGAATAATGAAGAGTTGCTCGCCAGCATCTTCCGAACGATTCACACGATTAAGGGAAGTGCCGGATTCCTGAACCTGACAAACCTGGAGCAAGTCTCACATTATGCCGAAGATGTTCTGGCAAAACTGCGGGAGCACTCATTGGTCCTGAATGATGACATTGTGACAACCTTGCTGCGAGCAGTGGATTATATCAAATCGATGCTGCTTATCCTTGAAAAAACAGGGGAAGAAGGCGAGCTTGACGTGCTCGATGTGATTGTTGAATTAAAAAAGATTGCTGACAATAAGAGCCTTTTGCAGTCAGGATTGGACGGTGATTCGGCAATCGTTGAGCCCCCTCTTGAATCTGGAAGTTACACGCCTGCAAAATTTGTCACCAATGAACCTCAGAAGTCAAGACAATCTGGCGAGAGCAAAGTCACAAAGGATGTCAAAGTATCCGAATCTCCTGAACTCACGTTGGGTTCTGTTGAGGATACCCGTATTCACGTTGATGTCCATCTGCTCGATCAATTGATGAATCTGACCGGTGAACTGGTCTTGTCGAGGAATCAGGTTGTGCAGTTTGCCAATACGATTGACGATCGCAATTTCCGGGCGGTGACCCAACGGATGAATGTGGTTGTGTCTGAACTGCAGGAAATTGTGATGAAAACCCGAATGCAGCCAATGAAGAAAGTGTTTGGCAGCTTCCCACGGCTGGTTCGGGATATGTCAAAAATGCATGGCAAAGATGTGCAGTTGATTATGGAAGGGCACAATACTGAGTTAGACAGGACGCTGCTTGAGAGCGTCAAAGACCCGTTGACCCATCTCGTCAGAAATGCCCTTGATCATGGGATTGAGCATCCTGACGTTCGAAAGCAGTTAGGAAAACCGGCAACCGCCACGATTTCCATTAAAGCCTACCATGAAGGGGGACAGGTGATCGTTGAGGTGGCCGATGACGGAGTTGGCATTGATGTAGAGAAAGTGAGGGCCAAGGCGATACGTGAGCAACTCATTTCTCCCCAACAGGCTGAGGAGATGAACGAGCGAAACATGCTTCATTTCATCTTTCTGCCCGGATTCTCGACGGCAGATGCGGTGACGAGCATTTCCGGCAGAGGCGTTGGCATGGATATTGTCAAAAAGAACCTCGACAAAATCGGCGGCATTATTGATATTCATACGAAACGGAATCAGGGCACGGTCATGAAAATCCGAATCCCGATTACACTGGCGATCATTCCTGTGTTGATTGTTTCGTCTGGACCACACTGCTTTGCCATTCCCCAGGTCAATTTAGAGGAATTATTGATGTTACAGACCGGCGGAGAGGGAGACAATCGAGGTATTGAGGTCGTGTATGGAGCAGAGGTGTACCGGCTGCGAGGCGAATTACTTCCCTTACTGCGATTGAATTCTATCCTGCAAGTGCCGTCAGAGAAGACAGCATCGGAGAATGTCCATATTGTCGTCTTGTCTGCTGGAGAAATTCGGTTCGGCCTGATTGTTGATGAGGTTGGCGATACCGAAGAAATTGTTGTCAAGCCGCTGAGCAAACATATCAAACAACTCTATTGCTATGATGGTGCGACAATTATGGGGGATGGGAAAATCGCCCTGATTATTAATGTCAACGGATTGTTTCGGGCGACTCAATTAACCCTGGAAGACATGAAAAAAGTCGAGCAGATGGGGGCTGGTGCGGAAGAAAAACGTGCGATGGCAGACGCCAGAGGAGAGCACCACCAGACTATCGTGCTGTTCAAGGTCGGAGAAAACGAGTTTTATGGAGTGCCTCTGGCGTTTGTGGTCCGTTTAGAAAAATTCTCTGCCTCTCAAATTGAATATTCCGGCGGACGGCAAGTCATGCAATACCGAAATGAAATTCTTCCGTTATTGCGTCTTGAGGATTATTTAAATATCCCCCATGCCCCCGATCCGGAGATGCTGTCATTGATCGTCTTTGCCGTGGAAAAACAGATCGGCCTTGTGGTGCATGATATTATTGACACCGTTGAAATCAGCACCCATATTGATACCGAAACGTTTCAGCAACAAGGTATTCTCGGGTCAACCATTGTTCAGGGGCATTCCGTGCTGATTCTCGATATTCACGGATTGATTGAGATGGCTTATCCGACCTGGTACAAAAAGTTTTTTGTCAGTAAACTTACTGAAGAGGATCGAGAAAACATCCATGTACTCCTTGTGGAAGATTCTCCGTTTTTCTTGAACATTGAACGATCGTATCTGGAAGCCGCCGGCTATCAGGTTACAACGGCTGAAAATGGTCAGGAAGCGTTGGAAAAATTTGAGCATCGAACGTTTGATGTCGTCGTGACTGATATTGACATGCCGGTGTGTAACGGCTATGAATTCACCCAGCGCATCAAGGCGAATGAGGCGTGGAAGCATATTCCTGTGATGGCCGTCACAGCCTTAACTGGCGAGAAAGATAGAGCGAGAGGGAAGGAAGTCGGGATTGATGAATATCAAATTAAGCTCGATCGTGATGAGGTGCTGAGAGCACTCGAACTTTTAATTTTACGAAGTCGAGGGTAACACATTATGAGTGGAGAAAGAAAGCAGCAGCAAACGGGGACCGATACTGTCCAATTAGCAACGTTTTTTCTTGAAGATGACTTATTTGGCGTCAAGACGTTGCATGTCCAGGAAATTCTCACCTATCAAGAAATTACTCCCGTGCCTCTGGCTCCTGATTATGTTCAGGGACTTATTAATCTTCGTGGACAAATTGTCACGGTGATCGATCTGCGATGCCGTCTCGGATTTGACAAATTAGAGGATCAAAAGACCAGCATGAACCTGATTGTGAATTCTGATGAGGGTCTCATGAGTCTTTTAGTGGATAATATCGGCAATGTGCTGGACCTTCCTGTGAGTCGTCTGCTCTCGCCGCCCGGTACGATACGGGGAATTGCTGTGCATTATATTCAGAAAGTGTGTCAGTTAGAGGATGAACTGCTGATTGTTCTGGATTTGCAGAGCATCCTCCACTTGTGAATTCAGTTGGACCAAAAAGATGGCCTTGTAAACGTCGGGGTGCGCTGTTCGTCGTCGGGAACATGATCCGCCGTCGCGCGAGCACGTGCTAAAGAGTTTCAGAATAGAGGATACGCGTGGGTGCCCTACACAATACGTTCTCTTTATTATTGTGCAGGGCATCCATCAAAGCCCTTGATGAAAGAAAAGATAAAAGTGTTAATTGTTGATGATGCTATTGTTGTCCGAATCCTGGTCGGGAACACGATTTCAAAAGACCCAGAACTTGAATTTGTCGGAAAAGCTGAAAATGGAAAGATTGCTCTGGAAAAAATTGCTGAGCTTAAACCCGATGTTGTGCTGCTGGATATTGAAATGCCTGAGATGAACGGCCTGGAAGTGCTCAAAGCCCTCAAAGAACAGGGAATGCCGACGAAAGTGATTATGTTCAGCACCTATACAACGGTTGGGGCAAAACATACCTTTGAAGCCCTTGAGTTAGGGGCGTCAGATTTTGTGCCAAAACCGTCGAGTTCTGGTTTCTCGAAGGGATTTGAAAACGTTCGGGATGAACTGTTTGCCAAAATCAAGTTTGTGGGGAGTCGCGCTGAGGCGACTGATCACGCTTCAGCGTTGGTGAAACCTTCGCGGAAAACATCGTCTCTGGCACGAGGGCACTATGAGGTCGTGATGTTTGAAGGAGGAATGGGGGCGCCAAGAACGTTTATGAGTATTCTGCCTCAAATTCCCCAAAATTTTTCGGCAGGATTGTTAATTTTTCAAACAATGTTTGCCGGATTTGCCGAACAATTTGTGCGACGTATTGATCAAAATTCACAGATTGAGGTGAAAATGGCTGTTGATCGTGATGTGGTGCAGGCAGGGCGAGGTTTAATCTTGTTTGGCGATCATTACGTCGCAACAAAACAGGCCGGCCCTCAAATTCAATTAGCCTTTCGAGAAAAAGATAGTACGGAAAAATATGGGTCTATCCCTCGGATACTCTGTGAATCGATTGCTCGTGTGTACGGGAAAAAAGCGATCGGAGTCCTCCTCTCCGGAGCTGGAGAGGGGAATGTTGACGGGATTCAGGCGATGAAAACACAAGGTGGGGTGGTTATTGCTGAAGAACCATCAAATTCCATTGGACGCCAGGTTCTTGATCAATTTCTTGCAAAAGACCTGGTTGACGAAGTTGTCCCAACGCATGAAATTGTGCCAACTCTGTCTAAATTTCTTGGACTCCTTTGATCATTCATAGACAACATGAGATGAGAGAGGCATACCTTATGACGCTTCTGAGGTGTGACGTCTTATGCTGTGTGTTTTCGTTATGACGAAATTGTTACGAGTGTTAATTGTTGATGATGCTGTTGTCTTTCGTCGAGGCATCTCTGATATGTTGTCGGGCGTCCCGTATATTGACGTGGTTGGAACCGCAGCAAACGGGAAAATTGCCTTGATGAAAATTCCAGCCCTGAAGCCTGATGCCTTAATTCTGGATGTTGAAATGCCGGAAATGGATGGCATTGAGACCTTAAAAGCCCTCCGGGAACAGCATCCATCCATCAGGGTGATTATGTTGAGCATTCACACCACTCGTGGTGCTGATAAAACCCTGGAAGCGTTGTCGCTGGGAGCGATTGATTTTATTGAAAAACCGAGTGGTTCACATGATTATGCAGCCCATTTTCAACAAATTCGCAACGATTTGCTGCCGAAACTTCGTCTGTTAAAGCTTCAAAAATCGTTACAAATGCCTACTCAGCCCACCCGCCCTTCGCCCAGGCGTCGTCTCCCATTGATTCAGAAGAAGGAATGTGACGTGATCGCCATTGCAAGTTCCACTGGGGGACCCAATGCCCTGACCTCAATCCTGCCGGAGATTGTTGCGAATGGCAATGTGAGCCTTTTGATTGTCCAGCACATGCCTCCCCTGTTTACAAAGCAGTTTGCGCTCTCCCTCGATCAAAAAACATCGTATACCGTTCGAGAAGCAGCGACAGGAGATGTCATTACTCCGAATTCGGTGTTTATTGCTCCTGGAAATTATCACATGGCGGTTCGGGAAATAGGGGGAGAAAAGAGAATCACGCTCCATCAGGGCCCTCTTGAAAATGGCTGTCGTCCCTCTGCAAATGTATTGTTTCGTTCCGTTGCGAAAATTTATGGGAAACGGGCTCTCGGCATTGTGTTAACAGGGATGGGAAAGGACGGGCTAGATGGCGCGCAGAGTATGAAAACCCACGGGGCAACGATTCTTGCGCAGGATAAGGATAGTAGCGTGGCCTGGGGAATGCCGCGCAGCGTGATTGAAGCAGAACTGGCCGATTTTGTGCTTCCCCTGGATGAAGTCGCCCTGGCAGTGAATAAAATCATTTCCCGATGATGCTGCCGCTGAGGAGATTCATGGCTCTCCGCAGCGGTCGTAACAGACCCTCTGAGGAGAGCGCAGAACGCTTAGGAGCCAGGCTTCATCCTTTGTAAGAGATATAACTGCTGAAGAGCAATAATTGTTTTCGCGTCGCGAATTTTCCCCTGCTGAATCATGGTTAAGGCTTCTGAAAAGGGGAGGCGAAGCAGTTGAATATCTTCATGTTCCGATGTCAATCCGCCTCCTTCTCCGGTGCGTTCAGCATGGTGGATTTCGGCAAGATAGAGGGCAATCTGTTCTGATGAGGCTCCGGGGCTAAGATAGCATGTACACAACGGTTGCAACGAGGACACCTGATACCCGGCCTCTTCAAACAATTCGCTGTGAGCGACGGTGCTTGCATTGCGTTCGGCATCCTGCATGCCAGCGACAATCTCAAGCAGCCAGCCTGGCCCGTGATGGAGGTGGGCCGGGTAGCGAAACTGTTTAATCAGGACGACCGCATCTTCCTCAGCATCGTATACCAATACGCCAACAGAATTGCCTCGTTCAAAAATCAATCGTTCGACTTCGGCACTGAGGGTTCCGTCAAATTTTTCATGCTGAAAACGCACCCGAAGCACCTGAAACAGATCACGATAGTTATACGCTGTCTGAATAGATATTGTGTTAACGCGCATCGTGTCGACGGCCTCAGTCCGCGTCCGGAATGACGGGGTGGGGAGGGCGGGGGATAAAGCGACCGTCTCCTGGATCCCCTGTGAATTTACCATGATCAACAATCACCTTCCCGTGAGAGAGGACAAGCTCTGGGAGTCCCTTCACTTTCATCCCTTCATATAAGGAATAATCAGCAGCGCTATGATGGGTCGCGGCAGAAATAACACTTTCCGTATGAGGATCAAAAATCACAAGGTCAGCGTCACTTCCCGGAGCAATCGCACCTTTCTGAGGATAGAGGCCAAACAGTTTCGCCGGCGCTGTCGACACCAGATCGACAAAATGATTCAGAGATATTCGTCCGGTGCAGACTCCCCCAGTGTAGAGCAAACTCAGACGAGTCTCAATGCCTGGGCCGCCATTGGGAATTTTGGTGAAATCGCCTTGATCGCGATCTTTTTGTCCATGAAAATGAAACGGGCAGTGATCAGTTCCAATCACCTGAAGCATCCGATTCTGAATCCCGCGCCAGATGCTATCCTGATGCTGTTTGCCGCGCAATGGCGGAGACATGACGTATTTTGCGCCTTCAAAGTCTGGAAGTTCGTAATAATCATTGGACAGGAATAAGTATTGTGGGCAGGTTTCGGCATAAATCGGCAGCCCTCTGACTCGTGCATGTGTGATATGCCGGACGGCTTCATCGCAGGAGACGTGGACGATATACACATGTGCTTCCGCCAGTTCCGCGAGGGTGATCACCCGGTTGACCGCTTCGCCTTCACCTTGTGAGGGACGCGTCAGGGCATGATAGTGAGGGGCAATGTTCCCTGATGCAAGAGCCTCCTGAATCAGCACATCAATGATATGGCCGTTTTCAGCATGCACACACACAAGAGCGCCAAGTTCTTCTGAGCGTTTCAGGATGTGAAAAATTGCTGCATCGTCGAGCATCATTCGATCAGGATACGCTGTGAAAACTTTAAAACTCGTGACCCCAGCGTCAACCATCAATTCCATGTCGCGTAACGTACGATCGGTAAACTCCGAGAGTGTCATGTGGAATCCGTAATCGATCACCGCGCGACCTTCGGCTTTACGATGCCAGGTTTCAAGCCCCCGTTCCATCAACTCTCCACGACCATGCGCAGCATAATCGATAACCGTGGTGGTTCCTCCGCACGCGGCGGCAATAGTGCCTGTTTCAAAGGTATCGACAGAGCAGATGTCGCCTAACGGCATATCCAGATGGGTATGAACATCGATTCCCCCTGGAATAATATATTTCCCGGCAGCATCAAACTCTGTATCAGCATCCGTAATGTGCAGATTTTGTCCCAGTTGAGTAATGCGGCCGTCCTGGATGACAATATCTGAGACAAAACGTTGTGATGCTGTAATGATCGTTCCGTGTTTAATCAGGGTCGTTGTCATAACGAGTCGTCTGTTTGGGGGTGGTCTGTTGACGAGAAACCGGAAGTTCCTGCGCTGTGATCAATGTATGATGAATATGATCGAGAATGCCATTGATAAATGCGCTCGATTTGGGCGTCCCATATTTTTTAGAAATATCCAGGGCTTCATTAATGGTGACTTTCGGTGGAATCACGTCTTCGTACAAGAGTTCGTACACTGCGTAACGCAGAATATTCCGATCGACAACAGCCATCCGCTCGATAGACCAATTAATCGCATTCTTTGCGATAAAGGCATCAATCTTCTGTTTATGGTTCAGCGTTCCTCGTACTAATTGCTCGGCAAATGTTCTGATCCCTTCAGGGTATCGGGTGAGGGACCAAAATTCCTTCAGAGTCGCATCAACGTCTCGTGGGAGAAGATCAAACCCATACAATAGTTTTAACGCTAACTCCCGTCCTCTTCTTCGACTGTGCATAGGCAGAATTCTCACCACCACCGGCAAGCGTTATATGGTTCGCCATACGCGATATAACGCCACGCCAATGATGTACATTTGTTGGACATAAATATTGTATACTGACATTGTTACGCTCGTCGCTCACGAGTCTCTCCGTGTTTCTGGTAAACTGTCATGATCACCTCGTCCATGTCAAGAATTTTTTCGAAGATGGCATGGAGGATCGCGTACAAGCCGTTTACCCATACTGACAACGTTGTCTTTGGTAAATCCAAGCTTCTCATACACGGCAATAACGGCTGCATTCGTGGATCGAACCTGTAAATTGATTTTTGGACAGCCAATGGTATAGAGTGCTTTTTCTGCGGTCTCCATGATCCGTCTCGCAATGCCCTGATGCTGATATTCCGGATCGACTGCCAGATAATTAATCCAGCCTCGATGACCTTCATAGCCTGCCATGCACGTTGCAACAAGCTTCTGATCAAGTAGGCCGATAAAAAATAATTCAGGATGAACCTTGAGCTTCCGGGCAATATCTTCGTGCGGGTTATTCAAAGATGTGATCAAGTGACATCGCAGCCACAGCGTTATGACTGCCTGCTCATCGTCGGGACGATAAGGACGAATAAAAAGTGTCTGTTCCATAAATTCCTCGACAGGGTATCTTTTCTGGTGTTGGTGATATAAAATCTACAACCTATTCAGGAAAAGGAAAAGAGTTTTTGTCAATGAGAAATTGAGATTCAGAAGATTCTCTCATAAATTTCTTGATAATGCCTGGGCACATTTTTATGGTGTACTTACTCTACGAAAACCCCAAATGGCAGGGTTTGAGACAGCGATCACAGCCTGCTGACAGCATCAAAGGAGGCAGCCTACTCATTATGACTATTCGGCTTCTGCTCATCGAAGATAGCCAGATCGATCAAATGGCCTTTGAACGGTTTGTTCAACAGGAACGGCTTGATTACGAGTATGCGATTGCCAGTTCCATTGCTGAAGCCAGGCATCTCACCCGGAAGCACACGTTCGATCTTATCGTTCTGGATTATCTGCTCGGAGATGGAACCGCCTTTGATCTGCTTGACGAGATCAAAGAAACTCCGACAATTATTGTGACAGGAGCCAATGATGCTGAGATTGCCGTGAAGGCGATCAAAGCCGGTTCTTATGATTATGTGACAAAAGATGCAGATGGAAACTATTTGACCACGCTCCCTGTGACCGTCGTAAAAGCCTTGAATCGGAAATATGCAGAAGATGAATTACGGATTTATCGCGAGCATCTTGAAGTCTTAGTCAGGGAACGGACGGCAGAACTTGAAGCAGAGATTGTTGAGCGAAATCGAGCGGAAAAAGCCCTGCGAGAGAGCGAAGAACGCTATCGGCGTTTGGTGGAAAATGCGCCATTGGGCATTATTTCAATTGATACTCAGGGACGGATGATGGATGTCAATGTGATGTTGGTAGCGATGCTCGGTTCTCCCTCGGCTGAGGCCACGCGGGAAATTAATATGTTGACGTTCCCTCCTCTTGTTGAAGCTGGGGTTTCCGGAGATTTTCAACGCTGTTTAGAAACGGGCGAACCGGGCATTTTTGAACGTCCATACCGGAGTAAATGGCACAGGCAGGTGTATTTCCGCTACCATTTGAGCCCTCTGCGGGATGCAGACAATATTATTCGCGGGGTGCAAGCGATTGTTGAAGATGTTACTGAACGGAAATGGGCGGAAGAAGCCTTGAGAGAGAGTGAAGCTGAATATCGTTCTCTCTTTAAAAATATGCTCAGCGGTTTTGCCTACCATAAAATTGTCGTTGACGACGAGGAAACCCCCATTGATTACATTTTCCTGGAAATCAATGGGGCATTTGAGAACTTGACCGGCTTAAGGCGGAATGTGGTGGGCAAGCGAGCGAGTGAAGTGATTGCTGGTTTGCGCGACTTAGAACCTGATTTAATCTCAATCTTTGGGGATGTCGCGTTAAGCGGTCGGAAAACCAGTTTTGACCTCTATTTTGCACCTCGCGGGTCATGGTTCTCAGTTTCGGCCTATAGTCCGGAAAAGGGCTATTTTGTGTCATTGCTTGATGACATTACCGAACGAAAATGGGGAGAAGAATCGCTGCGTGAACTCAATGAAGAACTCGAACAGCGGGTTGAGGCCCGGACCATTGAATTGCAGGAAGCCAACCTGGCCTTGCAGGAATCCCTGGGAATTCTCCGAAAAGCCCAGGAACAGCTCGTACAGTCTGAAAAAATGGCCTCACTGGGCGGCTTAGTTGCCGGGGTTGCGCATGAAATCAATACGCCGGTTGGGGTTGGAGTGACCGCTGCATCATATCTCCACCAGCGAACTCTGGGCGTGAAACAGCTTTATGAACAGGGTAACATGAAACGCTCTGATCTTATGGGCTATCTTAACACCGCATCAGAATCAACTGAAATGATCCTGGGAAACCTGTTGCGCGCCGCCGATCAAGTCAAAAGCTTTAAACAGGTTGCTGTTGACCAGACAAACGATGAAAAACGATTTTTTAACCTCAAACTCTACCTTGATGGTGTGTTGTTTAGTCTTCGACCCAAATTGAAGCGCACGAAACATACGATTACTGTCAATTGTCCCGAAAACCTGGAATTTGAGAGCTCCCCCGGCGCCTTCTCGCAGATTTTAACGAATCTGGTCATGAATTCCCTGGTACACGGATTTGAACAGCAAGAGCAGGGGCAAATCGTTCTGGATGTTTCGACTGACAAGAATGTCTTACAACTCCATTATCAGGATAATGGATGTGGTATGACAGAAGACGTCCGCGCTAAAATTTTCGAACCATTTTATACGACAAAACGAGCACAAGGAGGGACAGGCCTGGGGTTGCACATTGTCTTCAATGTGGTTACTCAATGCTTGAATGGAAATATTGTCTGTAAGAGCGCCCCCAATCAGGGAACCAGCTTTCTGATTACGATTCCTCTTCAGCAAGCGTCGCTCCGGGAGTGATGAATGTATTGTTTTTTGGTAATTACTGCGGTATATTTTAGACAGGATGAACAGGATAAACAGAATGAAAAAACTACTATAAAGAGTCGTCTATGACCACACGCGGACACACGCGCCGGAGGGACACAATATTATATCGGAGACATCATGAGCAGCCGCTCACCCGAAACAATGAAAACACCGTTCGTTTTTACAGGAGTATGAGGGAGATGAAAGATTATCTTCATGCCATTCATGCTCTTTATAGTAAAAGATCCAATATCCTGTTTATCCTGTTCATCCTGTCGAAAAACATTCTATATGAAAAAAGTATATGTTGTGAGATGCCCTGATTACACTCAGGTTGAGGAAAAGATGCAAGAATTGCTGAAAATGATGGGCGGTCTGAGCCAATTTGTCCGTTCAGGCGAACGTGTGGTCCTGAAACCCAACCTTCTCACTGCTGCTAAGCCGGAAAAGGCGGCCACAACCCATCCGGCAGTTGTGGCCGCAGTCGCAGAGATGGTCGTCAACGAAGGAGCAAATACGATCATTGCTGACAGCCCGGGGGCTGGATTTACGTATAACGAAAAAACGATGCATAAAGTATATCATGCCTGCGGAATGGCGGAAGTCGCTGAAAAAACTGGAGTTGAACTCAATTTTGATACCAGTCATCAGCGAATATCATTCCCGGAAGGCAGCTTAATCCGGGGGTTTGACGTGATTACTCCGGTGGTAACCGCTGACGGAGTTATCAACCTTTGCAAACTGAAAACCCATGGTTTTCTGTATATGACCGGAGCGGTAAAAAACTGTTTTGGAGTGATTCCCGGGCTTGTCAAAGCCGGTTATCACGCGAAACTTCAGGACCCCGGGCGTTTTGCGGACATGTGTCTGGACCTCTCGCTGTACGTTGCGCCGCGCCTCTCAATTATGGATGCTGTGGTAGGAATGGAAGGCAATGGCCCCCATAATGGGCAGCCGCGACAGGTAGGATTTTTGCTGGCCTCTGCTGATCCTCTCGCGTTGGATGTGGTTGCCGGTGAAATTATGGGATTAGAGCGGAAAGCTCATCCGGTCTTATTGGAAGCCGATAAGCGGGGCCTGACCCCGAATCGGCTTGAGGATGTTGAGGTCATCGGGGTAAACACATCTGAACTGCGGATCCCTGGTTTCAAGCTGCCGTCGACAGTTACCCACGGAATGGGAACTGTGCTCGTGAGACTTTTTGCTCCACTTTTCAAAAGTGGGTTTACTGTCCGTCCCCAGATCATCAAAGACAAGTGCGTCGCATGCGGTGCTTGTCGTGATGCTTGCCCTGTCCACGTGATTTCTATCGAAAATCGTTATGCCAGAATTCGTCATCACGATTGCATCCGCTGCTATTGCTGCCATGAAATGTGCGCGTATGACGCCATCGAACTGCGCGGAGGATTACTATACAACCTGCTCCATCGTTAAATGGAGCTATGAATTTTTCGACAGGATGAACAGGATGGACAGGATATAATGAGTCGGGCGTGTCATCCATCTGTTGATGGGACGGAGGGGCAAGGTTTCCCCGCTCTCAACCGGATGGCGGAATCTCTGCCCTCCGATGGGCTGGGGGAAAATCCTGCCCTTACCCTCGTGAAATCGCTTTTATCCTGTGCCTCCTGTCGAAAATACTCAAGGAGCCTTTGTTATGAATACGGAGATGATACGGATAGGAATTTTGGGGGCAGGATTTATCGGGAAAGTTCATATTCAGACCTTTTGTTTGCTGGAAGGCGTCGAGATTACGGCGGTTTTCGATGTTAATCGACAGCTTGCCGAGCAGGTTGCTGATGAATATCACATTCCGAACGTGTATACGTCTTCAGACGCCCTGTTCAGAGCCGATAAGGTGGATGCCGTGATTATAGGGGCCCCGAATAAATTCCATAAACCTCTGGCCATTCAAGCCCTGCAAGCGGGAAAACACGTCCTGCTCGAAAAACCGATGGCGCTGAATGGAGCCGAAGCCGTCGAGATTTATCGCGCCCAACAACAATCAGGAAAAATTGTCATGTTGGCCCACCAGATGCGCTGGGAATGGGTGAATCAGGAAATCAAAAAGCAGGCAGCACAAGGTGCGTTTGGCAGAATTTATCATGCCAAAATCGGATGGTTGCGGCGCAAAGGAATCCCGGGTTGGGGGAGCTGGTTTACCCGGATGGATGAGTCTGGCGGCGGTCCATTAATCGACATCGGAGTGCATTTACTCGACCTGGGACGCTATCTCATGGGTGCTCCCAAACCGGTGACGGTTTTTGGAGCCGTGTATGCGGAATTTGGCCCCCGAAAAAAGGGGCTGGGAGCCTGGGGAACCCCGAATTGGGAGGGCTGTTTTGATGTTGAAGATTTGGCGTCGGCGTTGATCAGGATGGAAGATGGCAGTTCCGTTACGCTCGATGTCAGTTGGGCTGCCCACATCGAGAAGGACAATGAAGTCTTTATTCGTTTGATGGGCACTGAAGGTGGGGTGTCGATCTCAAATGCTCACGCGGTATTGTGTGGAGAAAAATTCGATCATTCTGTGAATATCGATCTTCATCCCCCTGAACAACTCCCCGACGCTCGTATCGCGTTTTCTCAGCATTTTATCCGTTGCATTCGGACGAATACGCCTCCGATGACTGATGCCCTTTCCGGATTGACGAATAACATCATTATTGATGCGATCTACCAGTCTGCAAAAAGCGGAAAGAGTATAGACCTTGACTGGAGCGTCATAGAAGAGACATAATGCATTCAGTGGAGAAAAGTTATTGACAGGAAGCAGAACCCATGTATGTCTTGTGAACGAAGATTAAATCTAACCCCTGTCCCTTGCCCTGCAGGAGAAGGAGAAGATTTTGGCAGGGGGGAGAGGGTATTCTTGCTCGTCCCCAAATTCCAGTTTGGGAATGTTACTGCCAGGAAGCTCCAGCTTCCTTTTTTCGACACTTAATTATAGGGGAGGACAATGATGGACAAACAAGCGAGGCAAGCGAAGAAACAAAAGGTCGTTGAGGTGCTCAACAAAGCGCGTGCAATGGAGTTGCAGGTGATTCATCAGTATATGAATCAACATTATAATCTGGATGATATGGATTATGGGGAGCTTGCCGGGAAACTTAAACTTATTGCCATTGATGAAATGCGTCATTCTGAAATGTTTGCTGAGAGAATTAAAGAGCTGGATGGCGAACCGACTGCTGAACCGGCTGACAGAGTCGAAAAAGGACAGGCTGTCGAGACGATTTTCCCGTTTGATGCCGAGCAGGAGGAGAATGCGATCGATGCGTATAACCAATTTCTCCAGACCTGCCGTGAAAACGGAGATAGTGTCAGCATTAAACTTTTTGAAGCGATTATTGACGATGAACAGCGACATTTCAACTATTTTGATGATGTCAACGATCATATTGAACGGCTCGGCAATACCTATCTGGCTCAAATTGCCGGTACGCCATCCGCGACCGGCTTACAGCCCCAGGGCTTTGTGCTGAGTCAGGGCGGAGCCTGATAGCTTTTTATGATGAGAGTTGGCATGGGGAACGTTGGGCGATTGCACCGTTGGGACACAAATTCTCAGGAGTGCTGAGGCATAGCTTTCGCGAGCAACGTGTGACTTCGACACTCCTGTTCCAGAGCGTTTTTTTGTGGATGTCCACGTGTCCACGTTCCGTGCCCTTGTTGGGTTTCGACAATCATTCCATCCTGAACCGGAGTCACGCAAGTGCGGACATTAGGTTTTCCGTCAACCGTCATAATGCAATCCGTACACCGGCCAATCGCGCAAAATAGACCTCGTGGAGTTCCATATTTGGGTGTATAACGAAACTGTCGTATCCCCGCTGCTAATAATGCTGCGGCAATCGGTTCTCCTTCAATGGCAGGAATGCGCCGGCCATTGACAACAATCTGAACATGGGATGTACGGACGTCTTTGCCTAAAACAGGGTGTTCCTGGATGCGCATTTTCAAAATTTTCCTTGTGCATGATGTTCTATGAAGTTTTCTTTCACGTGTTTTTTCAAAAAACCATCCCTCAATGTCAACGTTTTTGTTCCATTTTTATGATAAAAGATGAGAGATCGCCAGGCTCTGCGACTCAATGAACGTCTGCACAATTACTGTGAAAAAGGGTTTTTAGATTGACATGAGTGGTTATGAATCGTTTTCTTGCAGAACGATACATCGAAAAAGAGCGTGCATACAACAAGGATGAAACTTATATAGGACACGGAAAGAACGTTGAAACCATGAAAAAGAATCGTAGTGTTGTGAATGTCGGGGTTGATATTGGCGGCACCAAAATCGCCTTGGGACTTGTCACCCTGAAGGGGGAAATTCTCTCACAAAAGACATTCCCCACATGCCCTGAAAAAGGAGATGATTGGATTATTGATCGTCTCGTTGCCGATATACATCAACTGATAGACCAATCGCACGTTGATAGACAGACCATCCGTTCCATCGGGATAGGAGTGCCCGGCACGGTGGATATACAGACCGGGCATGTTATCCTTGCTCCGAATTTATGCTGGCGGAATATACCATTAGGCCCCAAACTGAACGTCCATTTTCGGGACATACCGGTTTATATCGATCAAGACACAAAAGTGGCAGCATTAGGCGAGTATATTGCGTGTGGCGATGCCTCGGTCGAAAACCTTTTTTTTATGACGATCAGCACCGGTATCGGCGCTGGGATTATTCTGAATAGGACGTTATTCCGCGGTCGGCTAAATACTGCTGGTGAGATCGGGCACTGTGTCGTTGAAAAACATGGGAAGCTGTGTAGCTGTGGGAATAGAGGCTGCCTCGAAATGTATGCGAAAGGCCCGGCAATTGCCGAAATCGCGCTCCAACGAATCACAAACGGGGAACCATCGTCTCTTCAGAAGCAAGTACGCCTGCACGACTTGAATTCGATTCATGTTGCAGAAGCGGCATTACGCGGTGATGCCCTGGCTCAGGATGTCCTGCTCAATGCGGCTGAGTATGTCGGGTTTGCCCTCGTCAATGTAATTACTCTGCTCAATCCGGATTTGATTGTGATTGGCGGAGGGGTTGCTCGCAGCGGCGAATTCTTTCTTGAAAGAATCCGGGAAGTCACGGAGCGATATTGTTATCCTCCGATGAAAGAGAGTTATAAGATTGTGCTGACAAGCCAGTGGGAAAAAAGTGCGATTATTGGCGCGGGTTTGCTATATCAGACCTACCACAATTCAGCGCATAAAAGCCACACAATGCATTCGGAAGCGTGAAAATGGGGTCCCCTCTGGACAAAAATGGAGGTTGCCCATGAGAATCGGCGGGCTGTTTTCATGCTGTTCCTTCGGAGGGAATAATACACAGGGTAAATTACGAAAGGAGATGACAGGTGGCCTGATGGCCTGGGCCAACGTCGCGTGTTTCCGGCTCCACGTCGCGGCATATTGGCATGGTGTCCACACAACGTGGATGAAACCGGCAGCCCTGCGGAATATGCGCTGCCGATGGAACATCGCCGGTAATCGGGATTTCTTTGATCTGATTTTCTTTTCCGGCAACCGGCTCGCACACTGCCGCAATCAGGGCTTTTGTGTACGGGTGCGCTGCCTGCTCAATGACCTCGTCCGTTCCGCCGATCTCCACAATTTTCCCCAGATACATGACGGCAATCCGGTCGGCAAAATAGCGTGCGGTCGACAGATCGTGAGTGATATATAAATAGGACAGCCCAAGTTCCTGTTGGACAGTTTTCATCATGTGCAGGATTTCGGCCCGCGTAGAGAGATCGATCATCGAGACCGGCTCATCGGCCACGATCACCTTCGGCGAGAGCACAAGCGTGCGAGCCGTGGCGACGCGCTGACGCTGCCCGCCGCTCAACATGTGGGGAAAGCGGGACATAAATTCTTCCGGCGGCAATAATCGAACCTCTTCAAAAGCCCGTGAAACAACGTTCTGACGCTCGGTTCTGTTTTTCCCGACCTGATGGATTAACAACGGTTCTTCAACCACATCGCTGGCTCGGAAACGTGGATTCATCGAGGCGTAGGGGTCCTGAAAAATCATCTGCACATTTCGGCGATAGGTTTTGAGACGGTTTGAGGCGAGCCGCGTGACATCTTCCCCATTGTAGATCAGATGCCCGCCGGTGGGATCGAGGAGTTTCATGATCAACTTACCGGTGGTGGTTTTCCCACACCCTGATTCCCCGACAAGCCCCAGAATTTCTTTCTGGTGCAAACTGAAACTTACCCCATCCACCGCTTTCACCCACTGCTGCTGCCTGGTGAGAAACTGTCGGAGGCTGCGCCTGACCGGAAACCATTTCTGAAGATTATGGACTTGTAAGACCGTGTTCATACTCTTATTGTATCAATTACCAGGAGTCGCATAGTAGTCGTATGTTTTTTTAGGTTATTTCCCAAGTTAATGTTTCCGTTGGGTCATAGTGCAACGTGATCTGACTTATGAGAGGATGGGGAACAAGACGACTTTTAACCGACGAGTCGGACGATGAGGTGTCAGATCTGCAACTGGAATACCGTCTCGGTAAATCACAAATTGTTCCCCCTTTTTTTTCGATATCTAATAATACCGATGAGACGTTCATTTCCACGTCATGAATACTAAGAATTTTCATCCTGGTCAACCCCATTGGCTGTTCTATTATCCGTTACTGTTATTATGACATAGAGCTAAGCAGGTCTGTCAAGCAAAATAGTGCGGAGTCAGCATCGCCAGCACGCGCACCAGTGGGCTGGCTCGATTTCGACCAGTGGGGGGATGTCAGTTTTACACTGGTCCATCACGACCGGGCAGCGCGGGTGAAATCGGCATCCCGTCGGGGGATGAAGCAAGTCCGGCGGCGTTCCGGGGATAAATGCAAGCTCCGACACCTTTTCGTGCAAACGGGGGATCGCGTGTAACAGATTTTGGGTATAGGGATGCGCCGGCCCTTGTTCCCCGTAAATCTGCTGATTCGTTCCGATCTCCACGATTTTCCCGGCGTACATCACAGCCACGCGGTCCGCCACCTCAGCCTCAGTCGCCAGATCGTGGGTGATAAAAATTACCGATAAGCCGAGTCGCTGTTTCAGGTCTTTCAACAGATTGATAATCTGGGCTTGCACCACCACATCCAACGCCGTAGTCGGTTCGTCACAAATCACGATCCTGGGTTCTAAGAAAAGAGCGGTAGCAATCACAATCCGTTGTTTCATGCCGCCGGACAGTTCGTGGGGGTAGCGTGAGATCACGTCTTCAGACAGACCGACCAGGTTAAGATAGGTGATAATTCGCTGCCAGGCTTCATCTTTCCCCATAGGACGGTGTTCCTGCAAGGTTTCCATCATCTGTTTGCCGATCCGGTAAACTGGCGTCAAGCTGTTCATCGCCCCCTGAAAGACCATTGCCAGTTTCACCCAGCGCACCTGTTCGCGCATGGCGCGTTCAGTCAGAGGAACAAGGTTCTGCCCTTCGAGCACAATCTGTCCGCCGACGATTTTCCCCGGGGCGGAAACCATATTCATCAAGCCCATCACAGTCGTGGTTTTGCCACAGCCCGACTCCCCGACCAATCCCAGAGTCTCTCCTTTTTTCAGGGAAAACGAAACATCATCGACCGCATAGACGGCGCCTTTGCGTGTGAGGAAATGAATATGAAGATTCTTAACGTGTAAAAGGTTCTCAGGCATAGGCAGTATTGTTTATTCCAAAGATGCATTGCATGGAGCTCTATCAAATTCGAATGATCTCAGCATTCAAACATGAAATGAAATCCTGATGGCCGCTGTGATTGAGCGTCTGGGTGATGATTTACTCGTTCATTCCTGATTTCCAGGCCGTATCGCGATACTGGTGGTGAATGCTTCGACGACACGTTTTACATCTGTCGCGTTGTGGGGCCAGTCGTGCTGTAGCCATGTTTTGTCACATCCTCACTGTGACAAGCTGGGCAAACGATGTGAATAAATTGTTTCATCGGTCTGACAAATAGGGCAAAAACATATAGTGTTCTTGCAAGTTATAAGTGCCGGGTAAAAGTATCCAGGAGTGCAACGCAGCCGTTGCATGCAAACGCGAGTTTGCATTCCTGCAACCCGTCAACGAAATCTTGCAAGAACACTATAGAAAGGATGCACAGAGCATTTCTCTCACGATGCCCAAAAATATTTGGAGAATTCTTGTAGCGTATTTCACCAAAATAGCTCCAGGAAAATTTGAACATTCCTGAGAGAATGCTGAGTCAAATAGTTCGATATATGAACAAGATTTGTCAAGGATTTTAAGCGATGTTGACAAAGATATTTTTGATAGAAATCAACAACTTTATGACACCACAATTCATCCAGAATTGTGCCCGCAACCAAACGTGATTGTGCGGCTAACTGATGTCAAAATCTAACACTCCGGTATCTTAACATTGTCAGTGCATAGTGTGAAAGAAACTGCCTCATGGAACAATCTGCTGTTGAGGTGAATGATGTGCCTTTTTCCATCAACAAAAGACCATTGAAACATCCAAAACCGGACAAGCTGATTCTCTGGCAGGGCCCAACAACAAAATAAGAAATAAGTCAACTCTGTTTCCCCCATGTGCAGTAGATGGCACGAAAGATGATTTTGCGTCAAAAAAGATACTTGACATATACGTGGTAGGGAATTAGAATATATACGTATAAGGAGAACAAATCAGATGAACACAAAATTAACCTTACATTTAGATAAAGATATTATTGAACAAGCGAAGCTCTATGCTCACGACAAGCAGCAGAGCTTATCCGCGTTGGTTGAAAACTATTTTCGATTCCTGCTTCGTCGCGAACACTCGCCGGCATCCCCGGACATTTCGCCGACAGTCCGAGAACTCTCAGGGATTATTCACCTTGCTGCACCAGAAGATGTTCGTGAAGAATATACGGACTATCTTCTGGAAAAATATCACTAATGTCGTCAATCTTCCTTGATGCTGATATTATTTTAGATGTGTTTGCCGAGCGCCACCCATTTTATGAGAAGGCCGCGAGCATCTTGACGCTTATTGAAGAACGGCAGATGACCGGCTGTACCTCCTCACTCATTTTTGCAAACCTCTATTATGTCCTTCGACGGTTACGCAGCCGGGACCTTGCCATCACGTCCCTCCGAAAACTACATAGCTTGATTGATATTTTAGCTGTAGATG
>Ga0256845_1001072_pt1 | contig 23180 bp, 11 predicted proteins | sample RiftiametaG_FD_189101 | JGI IMG/M metagenome (GOLD analysis project Ga0256845, IMG submission 189101) | Tube worm associated microbial communities from hydrothermal vent at the East Pacific Rise, Pacific Ocean - Riftia | ecosystem: Host-associated > Annelida > Integument > Unclassified ... | reverse complement strand
TTTAAGCAGTTTCCCCTTTTTAAATCACTTGAAAATACCAATGAAAGCAATGTATTTCCAATCTTTTAAGCAGTTTTTCAGGGGATGGCTAATTAAAATTAAGTAAATGCATAGGTATATAGACTAGGTTTTATTTTAATGACAGTTAAAGTATACACCATCCAAAGTCAGTTTATACGTAGTTATCAGAACGGTTATTGGGCTCATTCAAAATTCACAATGAAGACAAAGTAGTATATCGTACAAAAAGGATCTTTTAAAAGAAAAAGAAGATGGTAAAGGAGGTTTACAGTTAACAGATTGCAGACTACTGTACAAAATAAACTTTACTATTAAATAGCTCTCTAATTCAATTTGGAAAAGGATAAAGCGAATTTTCTCATAATAATAACAAATTGGAGGGTTACAAAATGACAAATATCTTTACCACATCAACTCAATCCTCTTAATTGTTGCTTAAAATCGAATAATAAAAAGAAAGTCATTTCCATTTTGGCATCCAACTTTTCTTCTAGAATTTTAAATGCACGTGTAATATGTCCTTCAACCGTTTTAATAGAAATATTAAGGTATTCTGCTATTTCAACATGGGTAAGTCCTTCTTTTTTATTCAACAGAAAAATATTTTTGCACTTACGAGGTAGTTTATCTATTTCTTTATCCACCAATAAAATTAATTCTTCCAAATTTTCTTGTTCACTTTCTGCAACTAAGTTTATGGCTTCTAAATATCTTTTCTCTAAATAAACAACAGGTTTGTTTTTTCTATATTGATCTATAAATCCATTATATACCGATTTATACAGGTAACTTTTAATGGAATAATCGGGGTTAATATTCTTTCTGTTTACCCATACTTCAACCAATACGTTTTGCACAACATCTTCTGCTTTTGCATGGTCATTGGTCAAGGTAAAGGCATAAGCACAGAGATTTCTATAATAAGAATCCATAACAAAATCATAGGCTTTAGAGTTACCAGATTTTAATTGCTGCGCTAACTTAGAATTAGTATCGAAATTTAAATTTGACATTGAATTAGTATAAAAATGAAACCTAAATGTTAAGGCAAATATAAAAAAATATTAAAATTATGCTAAAATAATAGAGGGGTTGTTAAATTTTCTGCGTAATTATTATATAATTCTCAAAATGAAAAAAGCCGAAATTCAAAATATAATCGTGAAGTTCCTTAATAAGGAAGCGAATATTCATGAATTAGAAAAATTGGAAATATGGCTAAAAAAGGAACAAAATACTAGCTTGTTCAATCGTTTTGTTAGAATACACTACATAGTTGCACAACATATGACAGAATATGATTTAGATAAGGCCAAAAAGTCCATCCAACTCAAGCTTGATAAAGGAGAACGTAAAAAGAGACTTGTGCTTTATAGAAGAATGGGTGTTGCAGCTGCCGTACTTTTAATGTTTGGCGGAACTCTTTTTAATTTTTATAACACAAAACAGCCACAGAACATTATTAATAAGGAAACTATTGTAATAGAAGCTGGTTCTGACAAGGCAATCCTTACCCTAGGTAATGGGAATCAAGTAGCTTTAGAAAAAGGCAAGACATACCAATCGGAAGACGTACATAGCAATGGAGAAGAATTGGTGTATAACACAAAATCAAAAAATAATAAGGAAGAAGAAATTACCATTTATAATTACTTAACCATTCCTAGAGGGGGAGAATTTTTTCTAAAACTAGCAGACGGTACCGAGGTTTGGTTAAATTCTGAATCCAAATTAAAATACCCAATTCAATTTAAAGAAGGAAAAACACGTAAAGTAGAATTAGTATATGGAGAAGCTTATTTTAAAGTATCCCCAAGTACAGCGCACAAAGGAGTATCGTTTAATGTGCAAACCAAATTTCAAGAAGTAAGTGTTTTAGGAACTCAGTTTGATATTAAAGCCTATAACGATGAAGATGTAGTATCTACAACGCTTATTGAAGGAAAAGTGCAAATAGAAAAAGGTGCAAATAAAATAGTTTTAAAACCAAACCAGCAATCAAAAGTTGAAGGCAACACCAATGAAATTAATATTTTTGAGGTAGATGTTTCCGAAGAAATTTCATGGGTACATGGATTATTCACCTTTAATGAAGCGCCTTTAAATGAATTGATGAGAATTTTGGCAAGATGGTATGATGTCGATGTCCTTTTTGAAACTGCTGCCCATAAAGATTTCGTATTTACGGGAATATTAGAAAGAACAAAATCTATTGAAGATATATTAATACTAATCCAGGCTACTAGCGAAGGCCAAATAAAAATTGAAGTGAATGAAAAAACAATAACTATTAAGTAAAAAAAAAGGAAAAGGCTAGCACCTTCCACAGCAATAACCTTTTTCCAAGTAGAGTAATTAAAACAATGTTTAACTAAACCGAACAAATTTATGAAAATTAAATTTACAAAGGCACTGTTGTCCAATTTTGGATCCAGCCTTTTAAAACTAACTATGAAATTTTTTATTTTCCTATGCTGTACTGTTACATTTGCCCTCGGCCCGAACAAAGGTCTTGCGCAAAACTCCAGCATAACCATTAAAGAAGATATAACACTTAATGTAAAACAAGCATTTAAGCTTATTAATAAGCAAGTTGATTACAAATTTATTTATCGTAACGATCTATTGAAAAATGCTCCAGAATTGGCCTTTGAAAAAGGGGAAATTAAAGCAGGAGTACTTCTAGAGAAGTTCTTAACACCCATTAATTTCACATATGAGTTTAAGAATAAAAATACTATTGTGGTTAAAAGAAAAGCAATAGTCGCTACAAAAGTTGCTGCTAGTACAATTGTACAAACACAAGTAAGTGGAATAATTACAGATAAAAATGGTGAACCTTTGCCCGGCGCAAATGTCGTAGAAAAAGGAACAACCAACGGAACACAGTCCGATTTTGATGGTAATTTCTCCATGGCAGTTGCCAATGAAGAAGCAGTATTATTAATCTCATATTTGGGTTTTGTTACACAGGAAGTAGTTATAGGGAGTCAATCAAACATAAGCATAACTATGAAGGAAGATAGTGAAAGCTTAGAAGAGGTTGTAGTAGTTGGTTATGGCACACAAAAGAAAGCAACACTTACTGGGTCTGCTGTAACTATTCGTGCCGATGACCTTGCTTCTATCCCTGTATCACAGATTTCTAACAGTTTGGCTGGTAGAGCACAAGGGGTGCAAATTGTCAACAGTTCAGGATTTGCAGGTAGCAATTCTTCAATCAACATTAGAGGTACAAACTTAGGAGCATTATATGTAATTGATGACATAGTTAGTGATAAAGAACAATTTGACGTGTTAGACCCTAATGAAGTAGAGAGTATTACGTTCTTAAAAGATGCAGCTACGGCTGCTATATATGGAGCAAGATCTGCTGGTGGTGTTGTAGTTGTTAGAACAAAAAGCGGAAAACCTGGTAAGGTGAATTTCACCTACTCTACAAACTATGCTATTTTTTCCCCAACCAGTCCTATTCAGGATTATACAGCTGAGCAAGAAATACATCATAGAAATAACCAACAGATTAATAATGGTAACCCTGCCCCTTATGGGCAAGATGTTATCGATTGGGCTAAAGGTGTTAATTTTAGAGATATTAACGATGAGATTTTTAAAGATGCAAATAGCCAACAACACAGTCTTACCTTAAATGGCGGTTCTGAAAAAGTAACCTATTTTTTCTCTACAGGTTTTAATAAAAATCAGGGAAATTATGACAATACAGATTTCACACGGTATAATCTAAGAGCAAAAGTTGATGCTCAGATTACAGATAATTTAAAATTTGGCACCAATATTAGTTTTAATAGAAGAAAAACAAATCGATTTTATTGGCCTTTTGATGGAGACAATGGGGAAGGTTTTACTTTAAGTGATTTTTATAGAGCCACATTTAACTGGTCTAGGCTATACCCACATTATACTTTAGCAGATGGCACACCAACTACAAGTGGAAATCCTGACGCTTTCCCTGTTACTAGCGGAGGGTTTAACCCCGTAGAAACTATAAAAAGTGGTGCTTATAGGGATATTATATATAATACTTTCAACATTAATGCTAATTTAGAATACAAAATTCCAAAATTAGAAGGATTGTCTTTAAAACTACTAGGTAACTATAGACAGAATACTTTTAACCGTAAAGATTTTGTATTGCATAACCGAGCATTTTCGGTACAAACTGTAGGAAGCACTGGTGCTGATCAGTTTAGAACAGGACCATTAGATTTTAACCAAATAAATGTTAATAACCTTGGCCGGTCCTTTGAAGGTATTTCTGAAGCAGTGAGCCTTAGTGAAAGTTATCAGTTAAACGCTTTTTTAAATTACAATAATAGTTTTGGTAAGCATAATGTTAGTAGCCTATTAGGCTATGAAATTGCTGAATCAAAAAGTAAAGGGTTATCTGGTAGCGCTGATGATTTATTGTCAAGAGAAATAGATCAAATTTTAGCAACTTCTAGTAGCTCTGAGCGTAGAAACTTTAATGGAGGGGAAGGCTCAAGTGCTCGTTTATCATATTTTGGTAGATTAAATTATAATTTTGATGAAAGGTACATAGCAGAGTTTTCATTTAGGTCAGATGGATCCTATAAATTCCCAAAAGACGGTAGATTTGGTTTTTTTCCTTCCTTTTCTGGTGCTTGGAGGGTGTCTGAAGAGAAGTTCTTTGATGTTTCTTTTGTAAGTAATTTAAAATTAAGAGGATCTTTTGGTACCACAGGTTTTGACGGTACTTCCGCTTCTCCTGACCCAATAGCTCCTTTCCAATTTCAGAACAATTTTAGACGTGGAGGTAGCTATTTATTTGATGATGGTTTTGGAGCAGGTATCACCACACCTTCCGTAATTCCCAACCCTAATATTACATGGGAGACGCATAGAACTACAAATATTGGTTTAGACTTAGGGCTTTTTAACGATAAACTAAGTTTTGAGGTAGATGTGTTTAAAAACAATATAGAAAATATTTTAGCATCTCCAATTTTAACCATTCCAGGCACCTTTGGCTCGGGATTACCTTCCACTAATATTGCAGAAAAGGAAATTAAAGGTTTTGAACTTTCCTTAAGATACAAAGGAAAGTTAGGTACATCAGCTAGTTATTCTATAGGCGGAAACATGGGTTATGCTAAAGATAAATGGATTAAGTATCCAGAATCCGATGGTGTTGAAGATATCAACAGTAGAATTGGAAGGTCTGACAATAGATTGGTTGGCTATATCTCTAAAGGTATTATAAGAAATCAAGCTACTATAGATGCATTACCTGCTGGATTTACCCAATTTGGACGCGCACCAGAATTAGGGCGAATTCTATTCGAAGATATTAATGGTCCCGATTTTGCACCAGGGCCAGATGGTATTATCAATGGTTTTGACCGTGCTATTATTTCAGATGATACAAAACCAAGAATTAATTATGGCTTTAATGGGGATGTAAAATGGAATGGATTTTCTATGAGCTTTTTACTACAAGGTGTCGCAGCCTATGACAAGCATGTTAGAACAAAAAACACAGGAGGTTCTGGAGTATTTCAAATTGACAGCAGGCCTTATTTTGAACTTTGGACAGATGCATATTCCGCAGCTAATCCTGATGGACAATACCCAAGTGTTGTTGGATGGGGTAGACCAGAGTTAGGTCACGGATCTTCAACATTTTGGAACAGGAATGGCGCATATCTGAGATTAAAGAACCTAAGTTTTGCTTATGCTTTTCCTAAGGAACTATTAAACCAAGCGGGTATAGAAAATCTATCAATTTTTGTAAATGGAACTAACTTATTTACTATTTCAGGCTTTGATGAGCATGATCCTGAACAAGATACTCTTGATTCATTTCCAATAATGAAATCTTATTCAATAGGTTTAAAAATAACATTGTAAAAAAATAACAAGATGATACGTAATATTTTTAAAAATATATTTTTGATTACATTATTTTTTGTTGCAGAATCGTGTACGGATACACTTGATGTAACAAATTTGGGAGCCTTTGACCCTAATAGTGTTTGGAGTGATACGCAATTGACTAATGCCTACTTAACAGATTTGTATGGTAGAAGCATGCCAAGAAATTGGCCTGTAAATGGTACCGCAAGTTTTGATAATGGAGGCTCCGCAGATGAAACCATAGGAACTATGGATGCTGATTTTGTAACAACTGCAAGTTCACCTTGGAGTCAATATTCTGACTTGTACAATACAATTAGAAAAATTAATGTGCTGCTCCAAGAAATAGATAACGGAACCTTAGAAGAGGATTTTAAGAATAAGGTAAAAGGACAGGCTTACTTTTTCAGAGCATGGCATTATTATAAACTTTTAAGAGTATACGGAGGGGTACCACTTATTGCAACACCACAAAAGATAGATGAAGACCTTTTAACTCCAAGAGCTACTTCTTCCGATACTTTTGATTTTATTCTAACAGATTTAGATCAGGCAATTAGTTTGTTTGCTGGTGAAAAGTTTGTAGATAATGATCGTGCTAGAGTGGGTGCGGCAGCAGCCTTGGCTTTTAAGGGCCGTATATTATTATTAAAAGCTAGTCCTCAATTTAATCCTACTAATCCTTATGAAAACGAATCCTGGGCAGAAGCTTTAACAGCTACTCAGATTGCTAAAAATGAATTAGAAGCTATGGGCTTTGGATTAGAAGACTCCTATGCAGACATCTGGAGTACTAGTAACAAGGGGAATAAAGAAGCTATTATGACTTCCATTTTTGATGGAGTAAACAGTTCTAATGGTCGAAGAGAAGACAATGTGCGACCATTAACAGAATCTAAAAACTCTACAGGAGGTGATCAACCAATATGGAAATTTGTAGAATCCTTTCCTATGGCAGATGGTTATCAACCAGGGTCTTCACCAACTTATACGTATGATTTGCAAACCTATTGGGAAAATAGAGACCCAAGGTTTTACGATAACATTGTAGGCAACGGGTTTCTTTTTGAACTTAGTGGTAAAACCGGAAGAAGACAATATACTGATATTGTTTTTGCTACAGCTGAAGACCGGTTTGGTCCTACAGCAGACTTTGGTAGAACAGGTTTTTTTCCAAGAAAAGGACTTGATTTAGAATTGATTCAGGAGCAAGTGGTACTAAATAGTGTAGACTGGATAGAGATACGTTATGCAGAAGTTTTGTTAAATCATGCAGAAGCTGCAAATGAAACAGGAGATAGCCCTACTGCTTTAGAGGCGATTAGAGACCTGAGAGCTCGAGCAGGAATAGAGGCAGGTGTAGGTAGCACCTATGGCATAATGGCAACCACTAAGGAAGAAGTTAGAGCCGCTATTTATAACGAACGTTATATCGAATTTGCATATGAAGGGAAACGTTTTTGGGACCTGAGAAGATCTAGAACATTACATACAGAATTAAGTGGGACAAAAGAACAAGGTTTGTTAGCAACCTTAAAAACAGGTCTTCCAACAGATGTTCAGTTATACACTTACGGTCCGGCTGACTTTGATTATCTATTGGTTGATTTGCCAGGAATTAATTTAAATGATGTTCCAGAATCTTATTATTTTTTCCCAATACCTTTAGATCAAATAAACCGTAATCCAAAATTGGAACAAAACCAAGATTGGGGTGGTACATTTAATCCTACTTTATAAAATAGATGTAGAGCCAAAAAAAGCCTTGAATTTGAAATGATTCAAGGCTTTTTATTTTTAAAAAAATAATGAAACGTCTATGAATAAAAACTACCTTATTATATTTATAATCCTGCATTTCGGTGTAGTTGTAACAGGGCAGAATTTTGTTTTAAACAATCAATTCGCCAACCTGTCTAGTATTAAAAATGCTAATGGTATAGCCATGGCAGATGTAGATCAAGATGGAGATTTGGATGTATACATCGTAGCAAAAGAAGCGTATAATGAAACGGATCCAAGTTCATGGAATAGATTGTTCTTAAACCAAGGACAGCAGTTTATAGATGTAACTTTCGCTTCTGGTTTAAGCCAAGATCAATATAGCCAAAATAAATTTTTAGGAGAAGGCATTAAAATGGGTGCTAGCTGGGGAGATTATGACAATGATGGATATCCAGACTTATTTCTAACTAATCATGGTAAAGACCAACTATGGCATAATAAGAAAGACGGAACTTTTGAAAATGTATCTAGACAAGCAGGAATAGAAGGTCAAGAAGAACGACATAGTTCCAGCGCTTTATGGTGGGATTATGATAATGATGGAGATTTAGATATATATGTAAGTAGTTGGCATGGTGATAATGCGCTTTATCGTAATGATGGCAATACCAATTTTATAGATGTTAGTAATCAGAGTGGGTTAAAAGATATAGGTAGCACTTGGACCAGTATTCCTATAGATGTTAATAAAGATGGTCTTCAAGATCTCTATATTTTAAATGATTTTTCTCCAAATTTTCTTTTCATAAACGCTTCTAATGATACGTTTATTGACTATACGGCTCACTATGGACTTGGTGATTTAGGAAATGGTATGGGGGTAGATATTTGTGATTATAATAACGATGGTAATTTTGACATTTACCTCACTAACATTGAGGATGTACATCCAAACCCTTTCTTTCAAAACAATGGAAATACATTTGATAATACACGTCGAAAGGTTGGTTTCACGGATGCTAGATGGGGATGGGGAGCTAGGTTTTTTGACATGGATCATGATATGGACGAAGATTTGTATGTAGTAAATCAAAGTTTTTTTGATGGTGACTTAGAGTATAATAGACTTTTTGAACTAGAGGATGATGGGACATTTAAAGAAAAATCTGCTCTATATGGGGTAGACAGCTATACAAATGCTAGAGGACAGGAAGTATTTGATTATAACAAAGATGGTGATTTGGATATTTTGGTCGGCAATTGGGGAAGTGCGCCAAGTTTGTTCGATAATAGATTAGAGAATATAGGAAATTGGATACAAATAGAGTTAGAAGGTACTCAAAGTAATAGAAATGCATTTGGTGCCGTTCTTCGAGTAAAAATAGGAGAGAACTATTTGCATAGATTAAATCATGGCGCCAACTTTCTTGGGCAGAGCATAAAGCCCATACATTTTGGATTAGCAGATAATAACAATATAGAGGAACTCACAATTTTTTGGCCTAGTGGAAGAGTAGAAAAGTTATATGATGTTGGAGTTAATCAATTTATTAATGTTAAAGAGGGTGAGCAAGAAGAAGTACTGGAAGAAACATATGGTACAATACCCGATGAATTGGTCTATGAAGAAGAAATATCTAGCAACAAATCGATAGCAAGAAGATGGAATGAATTTTTATTAGAATCTATTAGAAACGATTATGCGCGCCCTACGGTACATGCCCGAAATTTGTTTCATATATCTGTTGCTATGTATGACGCATGGGCTGTATACGATTCTGAAGCTACTCCCCTATTTCTAGGAAAAACTTTTGGAGACTACTCCTTTCATTTTGAAAACATATCATTACCAGATAACATACAAACAGCAAGAGAAGAAGCTATTAGCTATGCCTCATACAGATTATTGGTGCATCGGTTTCAAAACTCCCCTGGCTCTATTATCATGTTAAAATCTTATCAAAGATTTATGGAATCGTTGGGTTATGATATTAATAATAACTCGCTAGATTATTTAAATGGCTCACCAGCTGCACTGGGTAATTATATAGCACAACAGATAATAGAATTTGGCCTACAAGACGGGTCTAATGAGCAAAACGATTATATAAATAATCACTATCAACCAAATAATTCTCCGCTTATAGTAGACACCCCAGGTAATCCTTCATTAACAAATCCTAATAGTTGGCAACCATTAACTTTAACTACATTTATAGATCAAAGCGGAAATGAAATCCCTGGAAGTACACCAGGTTTTCTTGGCCCAGAATGGGGACAGGTAATTCCGTTTGCTTTAAATGAAGAAAAAGCATCCATATATCCACGAGGTGGGTATAATTACAAAATATATAATGACCCAGGGAAACCTGTATCGATTCAAACTCAAGGAATATCAGGACTAAGTGACCCATACAAATGGGGATTTTCTATGGTATCTGTTTGGTCTTCTCATTTAGACCCTGGAGATAATGTAATGATAGACATCTCACCAGGCTCCATTGGAAATACAAAAATAGAAGAGTTTCCTAAAACTTTCGAAGAATACAAGGCATACTATAAATTTTATGAAGGAGGCGATATAGGTACAGGACATGATTTAAACCCTGTCACTGGTGCATCTTATGCTCCTCAAAATGTATCACGAGGCGATTATGCAAGAGTATTAGCCGAATTTTGGGCAGACGGTCCTAAATCTGAAACACCCCCTGGGCATTGGTTTACGATTCTTAATTATGTTAGTGATCATCCATTAACTGAGAAAAAATTTTCAGGCAAAGGAAAGATTGTAGAAAATTTAGAATGGGATGTAAAATCATATTTAGCCTTAAGCGGTGCAATGCATGATGCAGCTATAACAGCATGGGGAATAAAAGGGTATTATGATTATATCAGACCCATTTCAGCGATACGATATATGGCTTCAAAAGGACAAAGTACAGACAGTTCACAAAGCAACTTTGATTTGGAAGGCCTCCCTTTAATTCCCGGATATATAGAAATCATATCTGAAGAAGATGAGTTGGCTGGAGAAAATAAAGAATATGTAGGTGAAATTAAATTATATGCATGGAAAGGAAATCATTTTATTGATAATCCAGCTACCGATGTTGCTGGCGTTGGTTGGATAAAAGCAATGGATTGGGTTCCTTACCAAAGACCCTCTTTTGTAACACCGCCTTTTGCAGGATATGTATCCGGACATTCTACTTTTTCACGAGCTGCCGCTGAGGTATTGACCCAATTAACAGGAAGTAATTTTTTCCCTGGAGGAATGGGAAGTTTTAATGTGAAAAAAAATGCCTTTTTGATATTTGAAGACGGTCCAAGTACTGATATTACCTTGCAGTGGGCAACCTATCAAGATGCATCAGATCAAACCAGTTTATCTAGAATTTGGGGAGGAATACACCCACCCATAGATGATATCCCAGGTAGATTACTTGGAGAAACTATTGGAAAAGATGCATTTGAGCTTTCTGAAAGTTTTTTTTATAAGGATATGGACGCAGATGGATATTATAGCTACGAAGATGCTGATGATACTAATAGTGAAGTACATGAAGAGCAACCTAAAACAAACAATGCCCCTCAACATATTTTGTATCCTGTGCCTGTGAATGATATAATGACCTTCAACCTACAGTATGAAGGTAAGATTACAATAAACATCTTTACTATATATGGTGTTCGGGTATTACAAAAAGAAGTCCTAATGCAAAACAACAATAGCAGTATTAATATAAATAATTTAGCGACAGGCGTATATCTAGTAGTATTCACCGATGAAAACAAAGAAAATACTTTCAGCAAAAAAATAATAAAACAATAAACAGTTATCTGAAAAAGAATAGAACACATTACAACTAAATAATTATTTAGGAATAACAAGTATCGATGTTACATTGTTAGTATTGCAGCAATAAGTACAATAAATTAAAAACACAACTATATCTTATGAAGAAAAAAGTCATTCTATTATTAACGCTTTTATTTACACTTAATTTTTTTGCACAGCCAAATATAGCCCAAGAAAAATTTCATATTTTTATTTTAATGGGGCAATCTAACATGGCAGGATTTGCAACTCTTATAGAAGGTGATTCTGCACCTCAAAATGAAATGTACAATCTATTGGGTCAAAATAAAAGTGACTGGGGAGCGAATATAGAGCCAGGTACAGAAGATATTAAATGGGTAAAAGCAAAGCACCCAATTCACAGAGTCCATAATTCGGATAGATTCGGCATGGCGATAGATTTTGGAAAGCAATATTTAAAAAATAATCCTAATGTAAAAATCGGTTTTATTCCATGTGCATGGGGAGGAGCCATTATTGGAAGTTTAGATAAAAATTCTGCTGTTTATAAAAATGCCATGGCAAGAATTTTGTACGCGAAAAAGCACGGAGTAATAAAGGGTGTGCTTTGGCATCAAGGAGAATCAAATACAGTAACATCCTATTTGGCAAATAATTATGAATTTGAGTTACATCAATTAATTAAAGACTTAAGAAAAGATATTGAAATAGCAGATCTTCCATTTATAGCTGGAGATTTGGCTAACTTTTATGGAATAGATAGAAACCCTGAGCATATACAAGGAATTATTACGGTTAGGAATGTTCTTAGAGAACTCCCTGCAAAAATAGAAAACGCGGGCTTTGTTGAAAGTGTGGGATTGAAATGGCAAGGCGAAGGATACGTTCATTTTGATAGAAATGCTTATATAGAATTGGGAAAGAGGTATGAGAAATCATACAATACACTTATGAATAAAAGAAATGAATAATTATAAGTTTGGGTTAATTATTTTTGCTGTGGGCAATACTATTCGTTTTAAAAGTTGACTCTCTGCAATTTTGATTGCTAACTTGAAAACAAACCAGATTTATTATATAATAAGAGATTAAATCAAAAGGAAATAGTGGTAAAATAAAATTGTAAATTGTAGTTTCACTACTATAACTGAATATAGATTGAGAAAGAGTTTAAAAATATATTTAAGTATACTGTTTGTGCTGCTTTCTTGTGAATTAACTTTTGCTCATAAACAAGATTTAGCATCTAATATTGTTATAAAAACCCAATCCTTCACATCACATCATATTGACATAAAAAACAACAAAGAGGTGGGCTCTACTCTCCTATTTAATGGTATAAATTCGCATATAGAAGTAAAAGAACAAATCGATAGCACTTTTTCTTTTTGTGCCTGGATAAAATCAGCTGATTTACTAAAAAAAAACATGGCCCTTGTTGGTATTCCAGGAGCATTTTGGTTACGAACAACAACGAACCGAGAGTTACAATTTACGCAGCCGAGTATACGTGATGTTAATACACAGGGACTTCTTTTAAGTGCAGATAATTGGATTTTTGTATCATTAGTTGTTGATTTCCCAAATGTGAAAATTTATTTGAATTCAAAACTAGTTAGCGAATTTCAATGGGAAGGGAAGAAGCACGAATGGGAAAATAAAGTTTTAATTGGGAAGGATAACTGGCGTCAAAATTTTCATGGTTCCATGCAAAATTTTCATATTTTTAAGAATGCTATTAGCAAAAATACGATACACTCACTATTCAAAAAACGTTCCAATTCCGAATCGATAATTAATGGAATGATACTCTGTCATCCATTTAATACTTCAAAAGATGTTTATTCTGCTGGAGGCGTCTCAGAAACTATTAATGTTGACTTTATAAAAGATTCATTAAAGGGAAATGTGGCTACGTTTAATGGAAAAGATAGCTATATAGATTTTGGAGAGTTATCCGTTGACAATGCAATTACAGTTTCTGTATGGGTTAAGCAAAATGAGTTTAACCGGGACTATGGTGCCATTGCATCTCTTGGTCATGCATATGCCTTTAGAATAACTACGGGTGGCGCTTTGCTTTTTACAATTCCTCAAATAGCAGATATTCTGGATAACGACGCTAGAATTATTAAAGATAAATGGCAACATATCGCGGTTACTTTTAAAGAACAGCAAGGGGTTACGTTTTACTTAAATGGTAAAAAAACGAATTTCTTTGAGGTTGAAAAATATCAATTCGTACCCAAAGAATTACAAGTTGGAACTAATCTTTGGAATGATTTCTATAAAGGCCAAATGGATGATTTAATTATTTGGAATAGAATTCTTTCTGAAACGGAGGTCAAAGAGGTTTTTGAGAAAGAAAGCAGCTTTTGGGAAGGGCATATTAAAACAAAACAAACAAGAAAATATAGTGTATTTGCAGTTATAATTATTTTGCTTATTCTTGGCTCTATTTTCTATTTTATAATTATAAAAAGAAGAAAAAGGGTAGTTAGCATCACCACGTATGTTGATCCGTTTGAAGAAAAAATTTATGAAATAGTTTTTCAAAACTTATCCGATTCAAAATTTTCAGTAAATGAATTTGCCAAGGCCATGAACATGAGTAAAACTAAATTGTATAACGAAATTAAGGCGTCCATAAATAAATCTCCAAAAGAATATGTGCGCGAGATTAGAATAATTGAAGCTGCCCGGTTATTAAAAAAAACCAACATTCCTGTTACAGAAGTGATTTTTGAAACAGGCTTTGAAAGTCGGGCCTATTTTAATAAATGTTTTAAGACAATTTACAGTACAACACCATCTGGATATCGAAAAAAATACACTATAAGCAACTGAAAATAAAATTTTTGAATCATTGAGTACATTTATTAATTTTATGAATATACCAAATGAGCATTACTTTACAAACTTTGATGCAAAACCTTTATATAAGAAAAAAATGCATGCTAAGCTTTATCTTTTTTTATCCCTCCTTTTTACAACATTAATATCCTGTCAGCAGAAATCGGAGTTTATAATTGAAAATGAATTTCTTTCCAGAAGTTTGAGTATAAAAGATGGAAAGCTCAGAACATCTCTTATAACTAATAAATTCGCAACGAAAGGAATTATTCCTGAAAATGCTGCTGAATTTCAACTTAGAATTTCAAAAGGAACAGATGTAGAGAATTTAGATATCGTTCTTAGTTCTGATGCTTTCGACTTTAAAAAAGTACTAAAAGATTCGCCATCGGAATTGGTCTTCCTACTTGAAAATAAATCTCATGGTATAGATGTAGAAGTTCATTATGAATTGGCACCAGAAAACACCTATTTGCATAAATATCTTAATATTACGTCTAAAAAACCAATAAGCTTAGAACGTATTGATATTGAAGCTATAACCTCAAGTGATGTTTACCAACCTTACCAAATGAAACAAATTACGGCTTGGGGACCATCTAAATGGCGACCAGGTTTAGGGCAGCCACTTTACACAAAACAATCTGCAATTTTTTTAGGCACTGAATTTCCTGCTTCCTATAATTTTGTAGAAAACAATACTGCATTTTGTAGCTATTTATGGGGGAAAGAAATTGAAGCAGGCAAAACGTATACTTCCTATAAATCGGTTGTAGGTGTCGGTGATGATTCCGAGTTTATTCAGGATGCTTTTTTTGATTATATAGACCAAATTCGTATTCGCCCTCTTCGTTTACAAGTACAGTATAATAGCTGGTTTGATTTTGGACCATCCATAACTAAAGAATCTTTTTCTAAAAGTGTAGCTAAAGTAAGTCAAGAATTAAATACAGAACGTGGAATTCCTCCCTTTAAAGCATTTGTGATTGATGATGGATGGCAAGATTCCCATATTGATTGGAGTGACAAAGCATGGAAAGTGAATAAAAAGTTTGATATAGATTTCACTACAAGTTTTAAAAACGTAAACGATGTAAAATCAAATTTAGGTTTGTGGTTAAGTCCTGGTTGTAATTTTGGAGCTAGACCAGCAGTACCCATTATGCGTGAAAAAGGATTAGAAGCTCTTGATGAATATATGTCGTTGGCAGGACCAAAATATATGCAGCTTCTTGAAGATCGCATGTTAGAATTGACGGAACAAGGAATAACATACTTTAAATTGGATGGTCTTTTTGGACATCTTAACCGAAGAGAATTTGATTTTAATGGCGCAGAATATGGTGTTCCAACAATGAAGCAATTAGACACAGAAGGGTTTAAACCAGCCGATGAACGTTTGAACGATAAAAAGTATGATGAACTTAAAACGTATTACTTGGTAGCTGGAACGGAACGTTTAATGCAAATATTCGAGAAACAGCATAAAGTAAACCCAGATGTATATACCGTTATTTCTAATGGTGCCTACCTTAGTCCATGGTGGTTAATGTACATTGATGCCGTTTGGATGATTAACGCTGGTGATGCGGCTGGAGGAAGTGACCGTACACAAGAATTGGTTTATCGCGATGGTGTGTATTATGACACTTGGGTAACCGAAAAAACACAATTCCCTATTAACTCCGTTTTTAATCATGAACCAAAGAAAACCAAGAGTGGTGAAAGTGTAAAACAATTTAGTGAATACCTATGGATGAACCTTTCTCGAGGAACAGGGTTTGTAGAACTTTATATTAAAACAGAGAAACTTTCAGAATCAGACTGGGATGTTCTAGCTAATGGTTTAAAATGGGCGCATAAGGTTTTTCCATATTTTAAACGCTCCAGAATGCACGGCGGAAATCCAAAACAAGAGGAAGTATATGGGTATACAGGATGGAACAAAGAAGGAGGATATGCATCATTTCATAATCCATCAAAAGAATTTAAAACATATACATTTACTATAGATAGGGCTTTTGGAGTAGTTACAAAAGCGGATTATAAACTTTCTACGCCATTACCCAATGAAGTTATTTTAAAAGGAAAAACATATTCGTCTGGTAGCAATATTGAGATAATGCTTGCTCCTGGTGAAGTTAAAGTGCTAGAATTTAATAAAACGAATTAATAGTATTTCTAATGAAAAAATGAAATTATAGTTGCGGTTTATTTTTTTGAACTTTTTTTTCACTACAGACATCTATTTAAACATCCTTACTTACAATGAAAAGACAACAAATAATCTTTTTAATAATCACCATCTTTTTATCTATTACGGCAATTGCTCAAGAGAACGTTCTCCCAACAAAAGCGCAAGTAAATTGGGCAGACGATGAAATAGGTGTATTAATTCATTTTGACATGCCTGTTTTTAAACCTGAATATAAATGGAGACGAGATATGGGAAATCATCCTGATGTTTCCATCTTTAACCCAACGGAATTAGATACCGATCAATGGGTTCAATCAGCAGTTGCAGTCGGTGCAAAATATGCAGTATTGGTCGCTAAACATTGTTCCGGTTTTAGCCTATGGCCAACCAAAGCACATGACTATAACATAGCGAACACACCGTATAAAAATGGCGAAGGTGACATAGTAAGAGAATTTATTAAATCCTGTAAAAAATATGGAATAAAACCAGGAATCTATGCGAGTACAGGAGCCAATGGCTTTTTAGAAGTAGATAATCCAGGGAAAACACTTCAAAATAATCCTGTGAAAAGAGAAAAATATAATGAGATTGTAAAAATGCAACTTACAGAACTTTGGACTAACTACGGAAAATTATTTGAAATTTGGTTTGATGGAGGTGTTCTTCCTGTTGCGCGTGGCGGGTTTGACATTAAAAGCTTAGCTCTTACATATCAACCAGATGCTATTGCATTTCAAGGGCCATTTGGTTATAAAAACAACATACGGTGGGTAGGAAACGAAGAAGGACTAGCCCCCTACCCTTGCTGGTCAAGAGCAGATGCAACAACCTCATCATCGGGTGTCACCCAAATTAAAGGTTTAAACGGAAATCCAGAAGGAGAATTTTGGTGTCCTGGAGAAGCCGATTTTCCGCTTCGCCGGAACAATACTTTCCAAGGTGGTTGGTTTTGGCATAAAGGGGAAGATAATAGACTGTTTAGTCTTGATGAATTAATGGATAAATACCAAAAAAGTGTTGGTAGAAATACAAACATGCTTCTGGGTATTGTTATCGATGACAGAGGATTAGTTCCTGATGCAGATGTAAAGCGATTAATTGAATTTGGCGCCAAAATAAAAGAAACATTTGGCAAACCACTAGCGAAAACAAAAGGTAAAGGAAGAACGTTGGAGTTAAAGCTAAAATCTAAAGAACCTCTTACGCATATAGTTATACAAGAAGATATTTTGAAAGGTGAAAATATTCGTAAATATGAGCTAAAAGGGAAGAGGGACGGAGAATGGATACATATAACAGCAGGACAGAGTGTAGGCCATAAGCGCATCGAGAAAATAGATGGTGATTTTGACGCTTTAAAACTAATAATTACGGAAAGTGAAGGGCCTATCACTATCCGAAATTTTGCAACATACAACAACTAAAAAATATTATAAAATTGAATTTTCAAAAAGCATCTTATTTGTTCCTAGTTCTAATTCTGGTATCCACTTTTAGTTCCTGCCAGCAGAACGATGAAATTAATATCACAAATCTTCTAAACGAAATAGTTGACCGCGATAAAATCACTCAATTCCCAGACCCCTATTACCAGTCTTTACAGGCGAGTAGTTATAATAGAGCATCGGTTTCTAAAGATGCACCTGGTTGGTTTGCAGATAGTGATGGAGAATACTTTGTACGTTCAGAAGAAATAAATGGTAAAAAAGAATGGGTACTTATGGAAGATGATGGCCCTGGTGCCATTACTAAAATTTGGGCAGTATGTTTTTATTATGGTTTAGATAATACTACAGGAGCTAATATAAACATCTATTTAGACGGCAATACAACGCCTATAATTTCAACCAATTTTTTTAATTTAGTAAAAGGCGAAGATTTTGTAAAGGCACCTTTTGCAGATTACTCTACCAGAGTAGGAAATCTTTATTTACCTATCCCCTACGCCAAAAGTTGTAAAATTACAATGGATCAAAAGGCTTTCTATAATATTATTAATTATAGAAAATATGCACAGGACACAAAAGTAAAAACATTTACTAAGGGCGATTTTAAACAAGCATTGACTACCAGAACTAAAGTAGCCAAAGCACTAAGTTCTTATAAAGAAGCTAAGGGTACAAAGGATAAAAAAGAAACAATTCTTAAGCCTGGAACAACATTAGATTTTAAACTACCAGAAGGCAACAATGCCATTAGAGAATTTCAAATTAAGTTTTTAGATACTACCAATATTGCTCAAAAATTAAGGTCTACCATAATACAGGCAAATTTTGATGGCGAGAAAACAATTTGGGCTCCTATTGGTGACTTCTTTAATAATGTAGGTAAAACACATAGTTATAACATGTGGGAGCGTACTGTTACAACAGATGGCACTATGATTTGCCGATGGGTAATGCCTTATGAAAATAATGGAGAAATTGGAATTAAAAACCTTGGAAAAGAGAATGTTAATCTTGAAATGACAGTCATAACAGACCAAAAAGATTGGATTTCTAATTCCATGCATTTTTATGCCACTTGGCAAATGGATGCCCCTACTCCTACTTTCCCATTATATGGTTTTAACTTTTTGAGTGCTACAGGAAAAGGAGTTGTTATAGGTGATCAATGGTCCGTGCTTAACCCCGTTCAAGGATGGTGGGGTGAAGGCGATGAAAAAATTTATATTGATGACGATATAGAGAAAAAATTCCCTTCGCACTTTGGCACAGGTACCGAGGATTATTACGGTTGGGCAGGCGGAAAAATACCTACACCCGCAGATGAATTTTCAAAACCTTTTTTAGGTAACATTATTGTAGGCGACAAATCTAAGGGGTATAATGTTTGTACGCGAACCCGTGTGTTAGATGCCATCCCATTTAAAGAAAAAATACAGTTTGATATAGAATCATCTTGCGGTAGACGTAGCAAATCGCACTTTTTACAATATGCTCAAACCACTTTTTGGTATGGCATACCAGGCGTAAAACACAATAAACCTGCCTTACCAGAATATGCAGCCTTAAAATTACCAACCGTTGCTGACCTTGAAAAGGTAATTGCAAAAGCAAAGGAGTCTCAATATAGTGTAGATGGTGCTTTAGAGGCTGAACTGTTACCTATAATCAAAAAAAGCAAAGATGTTGTAGCAGATTTTGCCAAAATTCCTATGTGGGGAGAAATAAGCGCTGGTGCACTAAATAACATGTGGTTTGAGCATGCTGGAGATTTTGCAGAACTAAAAATTACAGAACAGTTTGAAAAAGCTACTATTAAACTATGCACCGCTATAGGTTCTGATTGTGGTAATTTTGATATTTATGTGAACGACATAAAAATAAAAGAACAAGATTTTTATGGCAAACATGAAGGAATTATAAATCCGTATCTAGATTTAGGAGAGTCAGAACCAATAAACAATGCTTTTATCATACGGTTTGCATATAAAGGTAATCATCCAAAAGCAAGACATACCAAAATAAATACGCTCTTGGTCTAGATTTCTTTTTGATTGAAAGTGATTTTCTAAAAAGGTAATAGCACAAATTTAATAGTCAAAAAATGTATCTTATGTTTAATGTAATTCTTAATACGACAAAGAATAGCCTCCGTTATTATTTAACTTTTATTTTATTAACGGCATCCAGTGTCTTAGTAGCCCAACAGCAAGAAGTTAGTTTGTCTTCATTAGACCTTTCGCAGATGGAGCAACCCGTTATGCAGGCAGCTGCCGATATTTCAATGACTGGGCAGCGTATGCGCATAGGTAATCAAGATTTTTCCAATGGTATAAATGTTCATGCACCTTCTAAAGGACATGTATATGTAGGTGGTACTGCTAAAACTCTAAATGCCTTGGTGGGAGTGGATAGTGATAAAAACAGAAAGTTAGATCCTAAAAAATCACAAAGTCTGGTAAATACAGATGGGTCAAAGCTTTTCTTTTATACGGCAGCAAGACCAGGGAATCCAAGAAGGTTAATCGGCGTAGGACAACGCATTTCTGAGATAGCTCCTGGTAGCGTAGAATTCATAGTAGAAGGTGATGGAAAAGTGTTATGGAAAAGCGGTATTATGCGCCAAGGAGATGCGCCAAAACCATTGGTATTAGATATTTCTGGAATACAAATGCTATCTCTTTTGGTAACAGATGGTAAAGATGGCAATAGTGGCGATGTGGCCAACTGGGCAAATATTACAATTCACTATACAAAGAAAAAGCCCCTAATCGTTAGGGCAGATTATCTGTCCAAATTAAGTACTGATAAAGCACAGTTCTCATCCTTTTTTGAGCCTAAACTGGTAAAGTTACCTGTTTATAAAGGTATCGTGGCAACAGAAGATTGGCTGATTAAAACACCTGTTCAAAACACAGAAGTCTCTCGTGTAAATAAAAATGATATTGTATTAAGTAATGGCCTAACTAGCAGAACGTTTAGAATAAGCCCGAATGTGGCTACTATAAGTCTTAAAAACCTAGCTACAGATGAAGAATACATAAGAGCTATACAGCCGGAAGCTTTGGTAATGATAGATAGTGTAGAGTATGCTATTGGAGGTCTCGGTGGGCAAGTAGAAAAAGGATATTTTCTTAGCAAGTGGTTAGATGAAATGTATGCTTTACCTAATGCCTTTGCATTGAAGAATTTTGAAGTTAAAAATACAACAGAACACATCCGTTGGAAAAAAAGACGATGGGCACCAACCACCCAATGGACAACCAAAGGAAAAGAGCTCATTTTTTATTATACCCATAAGTCTAAAAAATTAAAAGATGTTACCGTCGAAGTGCATTATGAGTTGTATGATAACATGCCTCTTTTTTCTAAATGGATAGTTGTAAAAAACAAAGGTATAGAACACACCATAAATCACTTTACAAGTGAAATTATTGCCCATTATGAAACTGCCAACCATGTAGATGAACCCTTGGATTGGAAAAGGCCCAATTTGTATTTAGAAAATGAATATGCATTTGGTGGGTTTACCTATGAGGAATCTGACCAATCTATATTTTGGGAAAAAGATACTACCTATACTTCTCAGGTGAATTGGTCGCTTAAAACACCTTGTATTTTAAAAAGTAAACCTCCAGTAGGCCCTAATAAAACATTAGGCAATGGAGAAAATTTTACAAGTTTTAGAACATATCTTATGCCACAAGATGGTTCAGACAGGGAACGCAACAGCCTTGCACAACGAAAAATGTATCGTGCCCTTGCTCCTTGGGCAACGGAAAACCCAATTTTCATGCACCTTACTAGTACAAGTGATCAGGTTATAAAACGAGCAATAGATCAATGTGTAGCAACAGGTTATGAAATGGTAATACTCAGTTTTGGTAGTGGCTTGAATATGGAGGACACTTCTGCGAAAAATATTCAAAGATATACGAAATGGGCCGATTATGCACATGAGCGCGGTTTAGAAATGGGAGGATATTCTCTCTTTTCTAGTAGAAGTATAAACAAAGAAACAGATGTAATTGATATCGAAACAGGGAAACCAGGGGGAGCTAAATTTGGAAATGCGCCATGTGCTGGTAGTGAATGGGGAATTAACTATAACAAAACAATAAAAAACTTTTTTGTGCAAACCGGTTTTGATTTTTTTGAACATGATGGCCCATATCCAGGTGATTTCTGCGCATCTACCAACCACCCTGGACATAAAAACTATTATGATTCCCAATATACCCAATGGGAAAGTACCGTAGAACTTTATGGATGGTTTAGAGAAAAGGGCGTTTATATGAACTTACCCGATTTCTATTTTCTTTCTGGCGGAAATAAATGTGGAATAGGGTATCGTGAAGTCAACTGGTCTTTACCACGCGCGCAACAAATTCTTTTAGGAAGGCAAAATATATATGATGGTACCTGGACACGTACCCCAAGTATGGGATGGACATTTGTACCTCTAACCCAGTACCATGGCGGAGGTCAAGCAGCAACTTTAGAACCTTTATCAGAGCACTTATCAGACTACAACAGTCATATGACCCAAAACTATGGGTCTGGAGTGCAAGCTTTTTATCGTGGACCTAGATTATACGATACCGAAAAGACCAAGCAAGTTGTGAAAGCCAATATAGACCATTACAAAAAGTATAGAGATATACTAAATGCAGACATTATTCATCTAAAAAGACCTAACGGACAAGATTGGGATGGTATTATGCATATAGATCCAAAATTAAAAACGAAAGCTTTTGTAATGCTATATAATCCTTTAGAAATAGCTATAAAAAGAAAAATTAAATTACCTCTTTATTATAGTGGACTTAGTGACAAAGTGGCGATTAGTATTGCTGATAAACCAAGTAAAAAATACAAACTAAACAGGGCTTATGAAGTAGAAGTTGAAATAGAGATTCCTGCTGAAGGAAATACTTGGTTAACACTTGAATAAAAAAACTGGTCAAGTCCAACTTATTTTATTAGTTGTAAAAAACACTCTTTATAATAAACAAAAGGATAATCAGAAGAAAACCATAGAAAAATTACAAGAAGAAGTGAAAATTGTAAAGAATAAAGTTTTGTTGTAGAAAATAAGACCGTTGCAAAATTGAATAACTTGCTCTAATCTATTTTTGAGATTGTTTTTTTTATAAAAAGAGCATGTTTTTAGTTCTGTTTTTCACCTTTTAGGTTCATTCTCTTACTGTTTTTCTCTTAA